>Ga0265293_10005142_pt1 | contig 22176 bp, 18 predicted proteins | sample Munlanlewell138R_FD_192505 | JGI IMG/M metagenome (GOLD analysis project Ga0265293, IMG submission 192505) | Leachate microbial communities from a municipal landfill in Southern Ontario, Canada - Leachate well 138R | ecosystem: Engineered > Solid waste > Landfill > Unclassified | place: Canada... | reverse complement strand
CGGGGCCAGCGGGGCGAGCCGCTCCGTCACGCCGATGTCCGTGACAAAGCGTTTCAGGTTGCGGTTGTTGATGCCGATCAGCCGGGAACGCAGGCGCGCGGCGCGCTCCATCTCCGCCTCGTTGTGGACTTCCACCAGCACGTCCATGTCGCGTTCCAGCGCCGCCGCCTCGATTTCCGCCATCCTTGCGTCGTCCAGCGCCGCGACGATGATGAGCACGGCGTCGGCCCCGATGGCGCGGGCTTCGGCAACCTGCCACGGATCGACCATGAAATCCTTGCGCAGCACCGGCAGCGCGCAGGCCGCGCGCGCATCCATCAGATAATCCTCATGCCCTTGGAAATATGGCGCGTCCGTCAGCACGGAAAGACAGGCCGCGCCGCCCTGCTGATAGGCGAGTGCATGTTCGGCAGGCCGGAAATCGGGCCGGATCAGGCCCTTGGAGGGGCTGGCTTTCTTGATCTCGGCGATCAGGGCGAAGCCGGACGCGGCCTTTTCCCGCAAGGCGCGTTCGAAGCCGCGCGGGGCGCTCTGTTCCCGCGCAATGGTATCGAGGTCCGTCACGGTCGCCAGCGCCTTGCGCGCCGTCACTTCCTCGCGTTTGGCGGCGCAGATTTCGGTGAGCTTGTCTGTCATTGGCCTGTCATGCCTTCGTGGCGGCGATCCAGCAATCGAGCAGGGCGTTCGCCAGCCCCTTGTCGATCGCTTCGGCGGCTTCCTCCACGCCTTCGCGCCAGTCTTCCGCTTCGCCCGCGACCAGCAGCGCGCCCGCCGCGTTGAACAGCACGCTGTCGCGATAGGGCCCATGCTCGCCTTGCAGCAGGCGGCGCAAGGCTTGCGCGTTATGCGCCGCCTCGCCACCCCGGATCGCCTCGATGGACGCGGCGGGCAGCCCTGCATCCGCGGCGCTGATCCGGTGCATCAGGACGGAATCGCCGGTGACTTCCGCCACTTCGTTACCGCCCGCAAGGCTCAGTTCGTCCAGTCCTTCGTCGCCGGAAATGACGAAGCTGTGTGCCGTTCCCAGCCTTGCCAGTGCCTCAGCATAGATCGGCACGTAGGCGGGCCGCGCGATGCCGACCAACTGGCGAGACACTTGCGCCGGATTGGCCAGCGGCCCCATCAGGTTGAAGATGGTGCGCCGGCCCAGCGCCTTGCGGATGGGCATGATGTGCCGCATCGCCGGATGATGGCGCGCGGCGAACAGGAAGCAGATGCCCATGTCGTTCAGCGTCGCTTCGGCGGTTTCGGCGGCGCGGTCCAGATCGAGGCCGAGGGCTTCCAGCGTGTCGGCCGCGCCTGCCTTGGAAGAGGCCGCGCGGTTGCCGTGCTTGGCGACAGGCACACCGCAGGCCGCCACGACCAGCGCCACGGCTGTGGAGACGTTGAGCGTGTGATGCCCGTCGCCGCCCGTGCCGCAGACGTCGATGGCGTTGGCGGGCGCGGAAATGGCGATCATGCGCTCGCGCATGGCGCGGGCGGCCCCTGCGATTTCGGAGGCAGTCTCGCCCCGGTCCGAAAGGTTGGACAGGAACCGCGCGATGTCCTCATCCGCCACGGCGGCATCCAGAATGGCGCTGAAGGCGGCGTGCGCTTCCGCTTCGTCCAGCGGCGTATCGACGGGGGGAAGCGTGCTCATGCCGCGTCTCTGATATTGCGCGGCTCCATGCCGCAGATGCGCAGGAAGTTCGCCAGCATGGCGTGGCCGTGTTCTGTCGCGATGCTTTCCGGGTGGAACTGCACGCCGTGGATGGGCAAGTCGCGGTGGCGGAAGCCCATGACGTGCTCGTCATCCGATGTGGCGTTGACCAGCAGGCAATCGGGAATATCGTCCACGATCAGCGAGTGATAGCGCGTGGCCATGAACGGCGAAGGCAGACCCGCGAACAGCCCCGTGCCGTCATGCGCCACGGGTGAGACCTTGCCGTGCATCAGTCCGCCGCGCCGCACCGTGCCGCCGAAATACTGGCCGATGGACTGGTGGCCCAGGCATACCCCCAGCAGCGGCTTGCCCGCATCGGCGCAGGCGCCCACGAGGTCGAGGCTGATTCCGGCTTCGTTCGGGGTGCAGGGGCCGGGCGAAATAAGGAAGCCCCGCGCACCGGACGCCAGTGCCTGTGCCGCCGTAACCGCGTCGTTGCGGATGACTTCCACTGCGGCGCCCAGTTCCATCAGGTAATGGACGAGGTTCCAGGTGAAGCTGTCGTAATTGTCGAGGACGAGGATCATGGCGCGCTATTGCCCGAAACCGGCTTCGCTGGCCACCCGCACCGCTTCGCGGGCGGCGGCGAACAGGGCGCCTGCCTTGTGCTCGCATTCCCGCTGTTCGGAGGCGGGATCGGAATCCGCGACGATGCCCGCGCCTGCCTGCACATGCATCGTGCCGTCCTTGACCACGGCGGTGCGCAGCACGATGCAACTGTCCAGATTGCCGTCCGGCGAGAAATAGCCGACGCCGCCCGCATAGGCGCCGCGCGTTTCCGGCTCCAGCTCCGCGATGATCTCGCAGGCCCGCACCTTGGGCGCGCCGCTGACGGTGCCCGCGGGAAAGCCCGCGAACACGGCGTCCACACCATCGTGCCGGGCATCGTCCAGCCGCCCTTCGACATTGGAAACGATGTGCATGACGTGACTGTAGCGTTCCACGGTATAGCTTTCCGTCACATGCACGGTGCCCGCCCGCGCCACGCGGCCCACGTCGTTGCGGCCGAGGTCCAGCAGCATGAGGTGTTCGGCGCGTTCCTTGGGATCGGCGAGCAGGCTGGCTTCGTTGGCCTTGTCCTCCTCCACCGTCCCGCCGCGCGGCCGGGTTCCGGCGATGGGCCGGATGGTGACTTTCCCGTCGCGCACGCGCACCAGGATTTCCGGGCTGGAACCGATCAGGGCGAAGCCTGGCAGATCGAGGAAATAGAGGAACGGTGACGGGTTCACACGCCGCAACGCGCGGTAAAGCGCCATGGGCGGCAGCGGAAAAGGGCAGGTGAAGCGTTGGGCCAGCACCACCTGAAACACGTCGCCTGCCTCGATATAGTCCTTCGCGCGCAGCACCATGGCGCGGTAATCGTCGGCCGTCATCGTTGGCGTCAGGCGCGGTTCGGCGGCGGGAGCAGACGGGCGATGCGCGGGGATGGGCTGGCTCAGGCGGCGCAGGGCCTCGTCGATCCGGTCTTCCGCCGCCGCGATGGCCTGTTCCACCGAACCGGCGTCCGGCCAGAGCGGAGCAACGCAGAACATCTCGTCGCCCAGACGGTCGAACACGAGGATGAGCGAGGGGCGCACGAACAGCATGTCGGGCAGATCCAGCGCGCTTTGCGGCGCGCGCGGCAGCTTTTCGACAAGGCCGATGGTCTCATAGCCGAAATAGCCGACGAGGCAGGCCAGCACCGAAGGCAGTTCCTCCGGCACGTCCATCCGGCAGCTTGCGACCAGCGCTCGCAACTCGGCCAGCGAATCACCGGGCAGGGGCGCGAACGCGTCGCGCTCCGCCCGCCACGTCCGGTTGATCTCGCAAGCATGGCCCTGCGCGCGGAACACCAGATCCGGGTCCAGCCCGAGCAGGCTGTAGCGGCCGCGCACTTCGCCGCCTTCCACGGATTCCAGCAGGAAATCGCCGCGTTCCGGCTCGATCAGTTTGAGCGCCGCGCCGACCGGCGTTTCCGTATCAGCGATAAGCTTGCGCCAGACGAGGGCGGGCTTGCCATCCGCGAGGAGAGTGACTGCGCTGGCGCGGTTTTCAAGCGTTGTCGCGGTTGTCATCGAAGCCGTGCCCGCGATCAGTTCGCGCCGCTGCCCGTCAACTGGCGGGCAACGGCCTTGATGGCCGCTTCATTGCGTTTCACGCCCACTTCGCCGCGAATGGCGTTGCGAAGCTGTTCGGCATATTCCTGCGCGCTCACCGGGGCGAGTTCGCGCTGCGCCGCCGCGATGACGGGGTCGTCCGCCTTCACGTCCGGCGTCTGGATATCGTCCAGCGCGACGACGAACCAGCCTCGCTTTTCCGGCCCCGGCAGGAGCTTGACGGTGCCCCTGGCCATGCTGAACAGCAGCATCAGCGAGGGAGGAACCTGCTGGCCGCCCGCGGTCAATTGCGCGCGGTTCATGTCGACGGGTTGAACGGGCGGCAGAGGCTTCTTGAGCGCGGCCATCGCCGCTTGCAGCGTCGAACCCTTGTTGACCGCCGCCTGCACCTGTTCCGCCGCCTTGCGCGCCGCCGCCGACCCCTTGTCGAGCACATAGGCCGCCAGCACGTCGTCGCGGATTTCCGCCAGCGGGGCGGCGGCCGACGGCTCTATGTCGGCGACGTCGAAAATCACGAACGTCTTGCCCGGCTCCACTTCCGCGACTTGCGGCTGGTTCTCCCGTTCCATCGAAAACGCGGTCTGGATCACGCGCGCCAGCACCGGCGGCGCGGTTTCGGCGGGCTTGCCATAGACACGGCCGTCGGCAGTGAGCGCGGGCGTGGTTTCCAGTTTCACCCCCAGATCGGCCACCGCTTCGCTGAGATTGCCGCCCTTGTCGAACTGCTCTTCGATGTGCGCGGAAAGGTCGGCGACGGCGGCGCGGTGCTTCTGTTCGGCGAGCACTGCGGCGATTTCGCCACGCACCTGTTCCAGCGAGCGGCCGGGTTTCGTCTCGATCGCATCGACATGCGTGATCGTCCAGCCCAGCGCTCCGCGCGCGGGCACCGCCAGCGTGCCCTTGCTTGCCGTGAACGCGGCATCCGCCACGGCGGCGGAGGTCCGGTTGGCGAGTTCGGCCCTGGCGATCGGCCCGACGGCGGACGTCGCCAGGCCCTTGGCGCGGGCGGCGGCCGCGAGCGGGGTTCCTTTCCCGGCTTCCGCGACAATGGCTTTCGCCGCCGCTTCGGTCGGCACGACAAGCTGCGTCAGCCGCCGCAGTTCAACGGCTTCATATTGCGCCTTGTCGGCATTGTAGCGCGCGGCGATTTCCGCCTCTGTGGGCGCGGGCACGTTCCTGACGGCGGTGTCGCTGAAAGTGGCATAGCGGATCACCCGGCGCTCGGGCCGGATGAAGCGGGATTTGTTGGCGCCATAGAACGTCTGCAATTCCGCGTCGCTCGGCGGCTGGTCCGGGCCGAACGCCAGCGAGGGCAGGAGCGCGACCGCGCCTTTGCGTGTTTCGCGCAGCAACGCGGAATAGCGGCGCGCCATTTCCGCCGGGACCACGGCGCCGAATCCGGCGGGGACGAGAATCTGCCGGGCAACCAGCCCCTGCGCGAGATCCTGCCGCACTTGCGCGTCGCTCAGCCCGCGCTGCTGGATAAGCTGCTTGTAGGCCGCTTCGCTGAACTTGCCATCCGGTCCGTGAAACGCGGGAATCTGCGCGATCTCGCTGTCGATCAGGCGATTTCCCGCGATCACGCCGTTCTGGCGGCCGAACTCGGCGAGGGCGGTCCGCGCGATCATGCCGTCGAGCACGCTTTCCATGCCGTCCGAAGCCAGGAAGGATTCCATCGAAAGCCGCGGATTTTCCTGCTTGAGATTTTCCAGTGCGCTGGTGATGCCCTGGCTCAATTCGCTGGTGGAAATCACTTCCTTGCCGACCGTGGCCGCCCTGTCTCCGCCCGCGACGCCGCCGAAACTTCCCGTATTGGAAACATCGGCACTGGCGAAGGCAAGCGCGATCAGCCCCAGAAAGGCGATCGCGACCAGCATGCCGAATCTGGATTTGAAGAAGTTGCGGAAGAACTGAAGCATCGGCGGTTGGCCTGTCCGGTTTGTTGGGCGGGCCGGCGGCCCGGTCTGGCGTCTCGGGGGCTTTAGGCGGCAATGCCTTGTTTCGCAATGGCCTCAGCCTTCCGCCATCTCCGCCAGTTCGAGCCAGCGTTCCTCCGCCGCGTCTTTCTCCGCGCGCGCCGTGTCGAGCGCGCCGGTGAGCGCCGCGAACCGCGCGGGATCGCGCGCGTAGAGATCGGCGTCGGCCAGCGCCTGCTCATGCCGGACGATCGTCGCTTCCAGTTCCTCGATCCGCGCCGGCAGCAGATCATAGTCCCGCTGATCCTTATAGGAGAGCTTGGCCTTGCGCGGCGGCGGCGCAGACGGCGCCGGTCCCTTGCCGGCCTGTTTCGGCTGTTTGACGGGCGCGGTGCGTTTGGTGCGCTTCGCTTCCCAATCGGCATAGCCGCCCGCCACGATGTCCACTTTGCCCGATCCGTCGAGACCGAGCGTGACCGTGACGGTGCGGTCCAGAAAGTCGCGGTCGTGGCTGACGATCAGCACTGTCCCTTCGTAATCCGCGATTACTTCCTGCAGGAGATCGAGCGTTTCGAGGTCGAGGTCATTGGTCGGCTCGTCCAGCACCAGCAGGTTCGACTTGCGGGCGAATTCCCGCGCTAGGAGCAGGCGCGAGCGTTCTCCGCCCGAAAGCGTGCCGACCTTCGCGTCGGCCAGATCCGGCGAGAACAGGAAATCCTTGAGGTAGCCCTGCACGTGCTTGCGCACGCCGCGCACGTCCACCCAGTCGCCGCCTTCGGCCAGAATATCGCGCACGCGCTTGTCGGGCGAGAGCAGGCTGCGCTGCTGGTCGATCACCGTGCCGTGCAGCGTTTTCGCCAGCGTGACGGTGCCTTCGTCCGGTTCCAGTTCGCCGGTCAGCAGTTTGAGCAGAGTCGTCTTGCCCGATCCGTTGGCGCCGACCACGCCGATCCGGTCGCCGCGCTGGATGCGCAGGCTGAAATCCCGGATGACCGCGCGATCCCCGAACCGCTTGGTCACGTGCTCGGCCACGATGACCGATTTGGTTTTCACGTCATCGGCCACGACCGCCAGTTTGGCCGCGCCCTGCCGCGACAGCATCGCCGCGCGCTGGGCGCGCATTTCATGCAGCTTTTCGAGGCGGCCCTGATTACGCTTGCGCCGGGCCGTCACACCGCGTTCCAGCCAGTGCGCCTCGATCTTCAGTTTCGCATCCAGCTTTTCCGCCGCGCGCGCTTCCTCGGCATAGACTTGTTCTTCCCATGCCTCGTATCCGCCGAAGCCCACGTCCTTACGGCGCAGCGATCCGCGATCCAGCCACAGGGTGGAACGAGTCAGGCGGGTCAGGAACGTGCGGTCGTGGCTGATCGCGACGAATGCGCCGTTGTAGCGCGAAAGCCAGCTTTCCAGCCAGTCGATGGCGGCAAGGTCGAGGTGGTTGGTCGGCTCGTCCAGCAGCAGCAGGTCCGGTTTCGATGCCAGCGCCCGGCACAGCGCCGCGCGCCGTCTTTCACCACCCGAGGCGCTTTGCGCGTTGCGCGACAGGTCTATGCCCAGTTGCCCGGCGATGGCTTCGACTTCGTGCCGGGGCGGCGCATCGGGGCCGGAAAGGGCGAAATCCAGCAGCGTGTCGAACCCCGTGAAGAAAGGATCCTGTTCCAGCATGACGATCTTCGCGCCGGGCTGAACGGACCGTTTGCCCCTGTCCGCCTCGATCTGGTCGGCGATCATCCGCAGCAGCGTGGTCTTGCCGGCGCCGTTGCGGCCGATCAGGGCGAGCCGGTCCTTCGGCCCGATGAACAGGTCGAGGTCGCGGAACAGCCAGCCCGATCCCTGGATCAGACCCAGTCCTTCCCAACTGAGGATCGGTGCGATTGCCATGGCGGGCCAGCTAGGGAAGCAGGCGCGGATTGACAAGCCGCGTGCCGGCGGCAAGGCTCCCCGGCGGTAGCGAGGGACGCGATTTTGCCATATTCACCGAATGTTCAAGGCGGGGCGTCTATCCGCCCGGACACCATGATCGCTCGTATCGCTCTTGTTGTTTCGCTGGTGTTTGCCGCCGCGCCCGCGCCCGCCCATGCCGAACCGGGCAGCGAGCAGGGGCAGGTCCGCAAGGAAATGCGCGAGGGCAATGTCCGCTCGCTGCGCGAGATAGAGCGCCGCGTCCTGCCCATGATGCCGGGCATGCAGTATCTGGGGCCGGAATACGATCCGGCGGCAAGGGCCTATCGTCTCAAGTTCATCCGGCAGGGCAGAGTCGTGTTCGTCGATGTGGACGCGCGTTCGGGCACTATCATCAACCAGTCGCGCTAGGCCGCGTGGCTGGCCTGACGCGCCCATTCTTGACCCATCGCGGGTTTCGCCGCATGGCTGAGCCGTTTCGGAAGGATTACCTGTCATGCGCATCCTGATCGTCGAGGACGAACCCACTCTGGGCAAGCAGCTCAAGGCGACGCTTGAACAGACGGGCTATGCCGTCGATCTTTCCACCGATGGCGAGGACGGTCATTTCCTTGGCAGCACCGAGGACTATGACGCCGTCATCCTCGATCTGGGCCTGCCGGAGATCGACGGGCTGACTGTGCTCGGCATGTGGCGCAAGGAAGGGCGCAAGTTCCCGGTTCTGGTGCTCACCGCGCGGGATAGCTGGTCCGACAAGGTGGCGGGTCTCGACGCGGGCGCCGACGATTACCTCGCCAAGCCGTTCCAGACGGAAGAACTGATCGCCCGCCTGCGCGCGCTGATCCGCCGCGCCTCGGGCAATACGTCGTCCGAACTGACGGCGGGCGACGTGCGCCTCGATACGCGCTCGGGCCGGGTCACGCTGAACGGAGAGCCGGTCAAGCTCACCGCGCAGGAATACAAGCTGCTGTCTTACCTGCTGCACCACAAGGGCAAGGTCGTCAGCCGCACGGAACTGATCGAACATATCTACGATCAGGATTTCGACCGCGATTCCAATACTATCGAAGTGTTCGTCACGCGCATCCGCAAGAAATTGGGTGCGGACGTCATCACGACCATCCGTGGCCTTGGCTACAGCCTCGACGACCCCGCGCAGCCCGGACGCGGCTGAACCGGAGGGCACCGGCCTGGACGGCACTGGTCCGGCCGGGCCCGTGACCGGCGGCGCGGGCGATCGGGCGCATACCGGATCGCTTTCGCAGCGCATGATGCTGATCGCTGCGGGGTGGATCACTATCCTGCTGCTGGGCGGTGGGCTGGCGCTCGATCGCACACTGAACGGCCTTATCACGCGCAATTTCGACGAGCAGTTGGGCTACATGCTGACGGCGATGGTCGGCTCGGCGGAGATCGGCCCCGACGGCGAGGTGTTCTTCAACCGCCCCTTGGGCGATCAGCGCTTCCTTGAGCCGAACAGCGGCCTCTACTGGCAGATCACCGGTGCGGAACATGAGGACTTTCCGTCCCGCTCGCTGTGGGATCGCAGCCTGAAAGTGCGCGGGCAGCATTTCGACGCCGAACCGCATGTCTATGACAGCAACGAGTTCTCGGGCGAGCCCTTGCGCGTCATGGAGCGTTCCATCATCCTGCCGGGCAGCGAGACGCGCTGGTGGTTTCTGGTGGCGGCGAGCCGCGAGGGTCTGGACACCCAGATCGCCCGCATCCGCGCCATCCTGTTCTACAGTTTCGTGATTCTCGGCCTCGGGCTGTTCGTCATGGCGGGCCTGCAAACCTGGTATGGCCTCGGCCCCTTGCGCCGCGTGCGCCGCGCCATCCAGAAGATGCGGGCATCGGGCGCGCATCGGGTGACGGAACCGCTGCCGCTGGAAGTCGAGCCGCTGGTGGAGGAAATCAACGCCCTGCTCGCCCATAACGAGCGGCAGGCGGAGGAAGCGCGCACCCATGCCGGAAACCTCGCCCATGCGCTCAAGACTCCGCTGACGGTGGTGATGAACGCCGCCACGGCCAAGGCGCCCGACTTGGCGGATACGGTGATCCGCGAAGCCGCGCAGATGCGGCGGCAGGTCGATCATCATCTCGCGCGTGCCAGAGCAGTGGGCCGGCGGGCGGCGGGCCATTCGCGCGCGAACGTGTGGGAAAGCGTCGAGGCGGTGCTGCGCGCGGTCACGCGGCTTTATGAAGACGCCCGTTTCGACCTGGACGGCAACCGGGAGGCCGACGTCGCTATCGAGCGGCAAGACCTCGATGAAATCCTCGGCAACCTGATCGAGAACGCGGCCAAATACGGTGGCGGCAGCGTATTCGTCAGCGTCGATCAGGAAAAGGACGCGCCGTTCTGCGAAATCTGGGTCGAGGATGACGGCACGGGTATCCCGGAGGCGGAGCGGACCCGCATCTTCGATCGCGGCGCGCGGCTCGATACCAGCAAGCCCGGCACGGGGCTGGGCCTTGCCATCGTACGCGACGTGGTGGAAATCTACGGCGGTTCCATCGAGCTGTGCGAAAGCGAGGATCTGGGCGGACTACTGGTGCGGCTGCGCCTGCCGCGCGCCATGGCCCAGGCCGGTTAGTTCAGGCCGGTTAGCCCCAACTCAGCGTTGCGCCTGGGCCTGTTCGTGGTGGCGGATCACTTCCTCGATGATGAAGCGCAGGAACTTTTCCGAGAACTCGGGATCGAGATGGGCATCTTCGGCCAGCGTGCGGAGCCGCTGGATCTGGCGCTCCTCCCGGCCGGGGTCGGATGCCGGAAGCCGCCGTTCCGCTTTGTAGGCGCCCACGGCCTTGGTGATGCGAAAGCGTTCGGCCAGCATGTGGATCAGCGCGGCGTCGATATTGTCGATGCTGGCGCGGTATCCGGCCAGAACGGGATCGGGGCCGGGGATGGGCGCGGTGTCGGCGGCGTTTCGGTTCATGCGCGCGGCGCTAGCACGAAGAGCGGCCCGATTCCAAGCTTGCCTTCCGCGGCGTGGCAGCGCAAGGCCGGGGCATGAGCGCTGATGTCATTTCCTTGCGCCCGCGTGGGGCGGAACCGTCGCTTTCTCCCATGCTCGCGCTGACCGCTTCCGGGATGAACGCGGTCAACACCGTGATCCTCGACCGGATGCAGAGCGAAATTCCGCTGATTCCCGCTCTGGCGGGTCATCTCATTTCCGGCGGCGGCAAACGGATGCGCCCGATGCTGACCATCGCGGGCGCGGAACTGTGCGGCTATCAGGGTGCGCGGCATCACAAGCTGGCGGCGGCGGTGGAGTTCATCCACACCGCGACCTTGCTCCATGACGATGTCGTGGACGGCTCCAATCTCCGGCGCGGCAGGGAAACGGCCAACATCGTGTTCGGCAACCCGGCCACGGTTCTGGTGGGCGATTTCCTGTTTTCGCGCGCATTCGAGTTGATGGTGGAGGATGGCAGCCTGAAAGTGCTGAAAATCCTCAGTCATGCCTCTGCCGTGATCGCCGAGGGCGAAGTGGATCAGTTGACGGCGCAGCGCCATGTGGAAACGAGCGAGGAACGGTATCTCTCGATCATCGGTGCCAAGACGGCGGCGCTGTTCGCCGCCGCGACGCGCATCGCCGCCGTGGTGGCCGAACGCGGCGAGGCGGAGGAGCGCGCGCTGGAGGACTATGGCCGCAACCTGGGCATCGCGTTCCAGCTTGTCGACGATGCGATCGACTATGATTCCGACGCCTCCGAAATGGGCAAGGGCAAGGGCGACGATTTCCGCGACGGCAAGATGACGCTGCCGGTGATCCTTGCCTATGCGCGCGGCGACGCGGAAGAGCGCCGCTTCTGGCGGGACGCCATCGCCGGTTTCAGCAACGGCGACGACGATCTGGCGCATGCCGTTTCCCTCATCAACCGCCACGATGCCGTCAGCGCCACGCGTGAACGCGCGCGTCACTTCGCCCAGCGCGCGATCGACGCCATCGCCGGTTTTTCCCCCGGCAAGGCGCGCGACGCTCTGGCCGAAGCGGCGGAGTTCGCGGTCTCGCGGCGGTATTGACGGGTTCTGTTCGGGAGAGGGCGGATGAAGTTCGAGGATTACCGGGATCGCTACCAGACCATCCGCCTGACGCGCGGCGGCGACGGCGTGCTGGAACTGGTCATGCATACGCGCGGCGGCGAAGCGCTATGGGGCACAAGCCTGACCAGCCTGCACGCCGAATTGGGCGAGTGTTTCGCGGATATGGCGCGCGACCCTGAAAACAAGGTGGTCATCATGACGGGGACCGGCGACAATTTCGTCGTCGGTTTCGATGCGGAGGAATCGGCCCCGGAGGGGGATGACCGCGCCGCCGTGTGGCGGCGCATCCATGTGGAAGGCATGGCGCTGCTCAACAACCTGCTCGCCATTCCCGTGCCGGTCATCGCCGCCGTCAACGGGCCGGCCCATATCCATGCGGAACTGCTGGTGCTGGGCGATATCGTGCTGGCGGCCGACCATGCCGAGTTCGCGGACCTGGCGCATGTGCCGAACGGCGTCGTGCCCGGCGATGGCGTGCAGACCGTGTGGCAGGAACTGCTCGGCCCCAATCGCGGACGCTATTTCCTGTTGACGGGGGAGAGGATCGACGCGCGGGAAGCGCAGCGGCTCGGCATCGTCGGCGAGGTTCTCCCGAGGGATGGTCTGATGGATCGCGCGCGCGAACTGGCGAGGCAACTGGCGGCGAATCCGCACTGGACCCTGCGCCAGATGAAGAGCGTGCTGGTGCGGCGCTTGCGCCGCCGCGTGGCCGAAGACCTCGATCACGGGCTCGCCGTGGAAGCGCTCGCGACGCTTACCGGCTAGGAGCGCGGCGGGCCTCGCCTTGGACATGCCTGCGCTTCCCATCCATGAAGTTCTGCCGGGGCTTCTGGCTGCCTTGCGGAAGGGCAGTTCGGCCGTCCTTGTCGCTCCGCCGGGCGCGGGCAAGACCACGTCGGTTGCGCCTGCCTTGCTGGCGGAGCCGTGGTGCCAGGGTAATGTCATCCTGCTTTCCCCGCGCCGGGTCGCGGCCCGCGCGGCGGCGGAACGCATGGCCGAACTGCTGGGAGAGCCGGCGGGCGAGACGATCGGCTACGTCACGCGGCTGGACAGCAGGCGGTCCGCCCGGACGCGCGTGATCGTGATGACCGAAGCGATCTTCGTTTCCACGATCCTGAACGATCCTGACCTTGCGGGCACCAGCGCGGTGCTGTTCGACGAAGCGCACGAACGCCATCTGGATTCCGATCTGGGGCTGGCCCTGGCCGCCGAGAGCCAAAGCGTTCTGCGGCCCGATTTGCGCCTGCTGGTGATGTCGGCGACCATCGACGGCGCGCGTTTCGCCGATCTGTTGGGCCAATGCCCGGTCATCGAAAGCGCAGGCAGGAGCCATCCGCTCTCGATCCGCTGGCTGGGCGCGCGGCCCGAACTGCGGATCGAGGATCAGATGGCATCGGCCATCGTCACGGCCTGGCGCGAGGAGCAGGGCGACATTCTGGCGTTCCTGCCAGGCGTGGGTGAAATCGAGCGGACGCGGGAACGGCTGGCTGAACGCCTGCCCGGGGCGCTTGTGCTGCCCCTCCATGGCCAGTGCGAGCCGAAGGATCAGCGCGCGGCCATCCGGCGCGACGCGCAAGGGCGCCGCCGCGTGGTTCTGGCCACGGCCATCGCCGAAACCTCGCTGACGTTGGATGGCGTTAGCGTGGTTGTCGATGCCGGGCTGTCCCGCCGCGCGGAATATGACAAGGCGGCGGGCGTGACCCGGCTCGTCACGCACCGCGCCAGTCAGGCATCCGCCGCGCAACGGGCCGGGCGGGCCGCGAGGCAGGGGCCGGGCGTCGCTTATCGCCTGTGGGAAGAAGCGGCCCACCCCGGCAGGCCCGCCTTCGATCCGCCGGAAATGCTGACATCCGATCTCGCGCCATTGATGCTGTCGCTGGCGCAATGGGGCGCGGGCGAAGTGGCGGACATGGCGTGGATAGATCCGCCGCCCGCCGCCGCCGTTGCCGCCGCGCGGGGCGTTCTGCAATCTCTTGAGGCGCTTGATGCCGATGGGCGGATAACGCCGCATGGCCGTGCAATGGCGTCGCTGCCGATGGAACCGCCGCTGGCGCATATGCTGCTGTTCGCGGCGGAACACGGCGCCGCGGAACCGGCTGCGCGCATCGCGTTGCTGTTGCAGGAACGCGGGCTGGGCGGGCGTGGAGAGGATTTGCTGCAACGGCTGGACCGCTGGACCGCGGATCGCTCCGCGCGCGCGGAGGCTTCGCGCAAGCTGGCGGCGCGCTGGGCGCGGGCGGCCTTTGCGTTGGCAGGGCAAGCAGGCAGCGAAGCCCCACCTTCCGGCATCCTGCTGGCAAAAGGCTTTCCCGGCAATCTCGCCCGCAGGCGCGATGCGAGCGGCGACACATGGCTGACCGTCAGCGGGCGCGGGTTGCGGCTCGATTCCGCCTCGCCGTTGGCGCGGGCGCAATGGCTGGCGGTTGGGGATGCGCAGGGCGACGCGAAAGGCGCGCGGATCACCGGGGCCATTGCGCTGGAGGAAAGCGACGTGGCGCGCTGGCTGGGCGACCGGATAGAGCGCCGCTCCACGCTGAAATGGATCGCCGCCGAGCGCCGCGCCGAAGCCCTGCTGGAACAGCGTCTCGGCGCGATCGTGCTGGCGCGCGGGCCTGATCCGTCGCCCGATGCAGACACGCTGGCCGCCTTTCTGGTGGCGCGCGTGCGCGAGACCGGGCTGGCGGTGCTGCCGTGGTCGAAGGCCAGTTCCCTGTTGCTGCGCCGGGCGCGTTATGCCGGTGTCGAGGCATTGGGCGCAGCCGCTCTGCTGGCCGAAGCCGACGAATGGCTCACGCCGCTCGTCAGGCGCAGGCTGGACGATATGGATTCCGGCCAGTTGCATCAGGCGCTGGTGGACCGGCTGGGATGGGACGGAAAGCAGCGGCTCGATACCCTGGCGCCGCCGCGGTTCGTCAGCCCGGCCGGAACGCATCATGATATCGACTATGACGACGAAGGCGGCCCGTCCGTCGATGTGCGGGTGCAGGCCCTGTTCGGGCTGGACCGCCATCCCGCTTTCGGCAATCCGCCGCAACCTTTGCTGCTCAAGCTGACATCGCCCGCCGGACGGCCGATCCAGGCGACGCGCGATTTGCCCGGCTTCTGGCGCGGAAGCTGGCGCGACGTGGTGCGCGACATGAAGGGGCGATATCCCCGGCATCGCTGGCCGGACGAGCCATGGGCCGAAGACCCCAGCCTGAAAACGCGCAATGCGTTCGAGAAGTCGCGCGGCTCTTGATTTTTCGGGCAAGTGGAAGCAATCGCTTGGCGCATGACCGCACGTATCTTTCAGCGCCCGAAAAATGCCATGCAATCGGGCAAGGCGCTTCTCGACCAGTGGATTCTGGAATTCGAACCCGCCGAGGCCAAGCGGCCCGATCCGCTGATGGGCTGGGCGGGCAGCGGCGACATGCGCCAGCAGGTGCAGCTTCGCTTTCCGTCGCGGGAGGAAGCCATTGCCTATGCCGAACGCTATGGCATCGACGCGCGGGTCCATGCCACGCCGCCGCGCCGCCTGAAGATACAGGCCTACGCCGACAATTTCCGCTGAGCGCCCGCGCCGCAAGGCACTGGACAAGCCGCATCGCGCTCGCCATATGCCTCGCCGGGAGTCGGGTGGGCGCTTGCGTCCGCCAACCTGGTCAGGTCCGGAAGGAAGCAGCCACAACGGGTTGCGGCGGGTCACTCGGCTCCTTTTTCCATCGGCTGGCTTTTTTTCTGACAGGCGGGTCACAAGACCCTAAGTTCGCGCGATGATCGGCGATTCCCCAGATATGTTCGGCAACGATCCGGCGCCGGAAGGCGAAACGGACGAAACGCCGTCGCAGCCGACCGCCGCCGAACTCGAAGCGGCGGGGCAGGGCTCCATGTTCGGAGAGCCTGGACCTGAGGCTGCCGCGTTGCCGGAGCCCGCAACCGCTCCCGCGCCGCCCGCGCCTCCGCCTCCCGCCGCCGTCCAGCCCTATCGCGTTCTCGCGCGCAAATACCGTCCGCAGACCTTTGCCCAGCTTATCGGGCAGGAACCGATGGTGCAGACGCTGGCCAACGCCATCCGGCGCGACCGGCTGGCCCATGCCTTCCTGATGACGGGCGTGCGCGGCGTGGGCAAGACGTCCACCGCGCGCCTCATCGCCAAGGCGCTCAACTGCATCGGCCCGGACGGGCAGGGTGGGCCGACCATCGACCCTTGCGGCCAGTGCGAGCCGTGCCTAGCCATTGCCGAAGGGCGGCACATCGACGTGATCGAGATGGATGCCGCCAGTCACACCGGCGTTGACGACGTGCGCGAGATCATCGAGGCGGTGCGCTATTCCGCCGTCTCGGCGCGCTACAAGATCTATATTATCGACGAAGTGCACATGCTGTCGCGCAATGCCTTCAACGCCTTGCTCAAGACGCTGGAAGAGCCGCCCGCGCATGTGAAGTTCCTCTTTGCGACGACCGAGGCGGACAAGCTGCCCGTCACGGTGCTGTCGCGCTGCCAGCGGTTCGACTTGCGGCGCATCGACACGCGGTTGCTGTCGCGCCATTTCGCCTCGATCTGCGAACAGGAAGGCGTGCAGGCGGAGGATGAGGCGCTGGCCATGATCGCCGCCGCCGCCGAAGGATCGGTGCGCGACGGGCTGTCCATTCTCGACCAGGCCATCGCCCATGCGGATATGGACGGCGAAGGCGTGGTCGCCGCCGCGCAAGTGCGCGACATGCTGGGCCTTGCGGACCGGAGCGTGCGGCGCAAGCTGTTCGCGGCGCTGCTGGCGGGCGACGGGCCGCAACTGCTGGAACTGGTGGCGCACCAGTTCGCGCTGGGCGTGGAGCCGGTCGGCCTGCTGCGCGCGGTGATGGACCTCACCCATCGCGTCACGCTGGCGCAAGTCGGCGGAGGGCAGGCGGCGGATGCGGCCAGCGCGGAAGAGCACGAGGCGATCGAAGGCTGGGCCAGCGCGCTTTCGGCGGGCCAGTTGCATCGGCTCTGGCAACTGCTGCTCAAAGGCCACGACGAATTGCGCATCGCGCCCGATCCGCTGGCGGCGGCGCAAATGGCGCTGCTGCGTGTGATGTATGCGGTGGACATGCCCGATCCGGGGCAACTGGCGCGCAAGCTGGAGGAACTGGCCTCCCGCCCGGCGGCGGCGCCTGCCACGGGCGATGCCGGTGCTCCGGCGTCCGTGCCCGCGCCTCAGGCGCTTTCGTGGGAGGAACTGGTCGAACGAGTCGATCAGGCGGGTCAGCTTCGCATCGCGCAGATCATGCGGGACTGGGTGCGGGTGGTCGCGCTTTCGCCCGGCCACTTGCGGTTCAGCCTCGCGCCCGGATTTTCGGGCGATGCATCGGCTGACTTGCGCGAAGGATTGCTCAAGGCGACCGGCGAACGCTGGATGCTGGAACTTGCGGACGAACAGGGCGCGCCAACCTTGCGCGAACGGGCCGATGCCCGGCGCGAAACCGAGGCCGATGCCCTGCGTCAGTCGCCGCTCGTCAAGGCGGCCTTCGCCGCATTCCCCGCAGCCGAATTCGTGAGCGAGGCGGAGGCCCGGCCCCCCATGCGCTCCCAACGCAACTGGAGACAGTGATGAAATCCATGGAAGAAATGATCCAGGCCGCCCAGCAGGCCGCCGAGACGATCCAGAAACAGATGAATGAGGCGCAAGGCAAGCTGGACACGATCGAGGTTGAAGGCGTGGCGAGAGGCGGGCTGGTGAAAATCCGCTGCTCCGCCAAGGGCCGGGTGATCGGCGTGTCGATTGACGACAGCCTGATCCAGCCCGCGGAGAAAGGCATCCTGGAAGACCTGATCGCCGCCGCCTACAACGACGCGCGCGCCAAGGCCGACGCGGCGGCGGGCGAGGAAATGGCCCGCATGCAGCAGGGTCTGGGCCTGCCACCGGGCTTCAAGCTGCCTTTCTGAGAATCGCGCTGCCTCATTCCACAGCGAGGTTGATCCGCGCCATTGCACGGCGGGAGCGGCACCCCCATATTCGGCGCCAGGCCGGATGATCCGGCAATGGCGCTTTCTCAAGGGCGCGAAGCGAATATGGACAGGAACGTGACTCAGCATCCCCTACTTCCCTTGCGTGATATCGTCGTTTTCCCCGGCATGGTCGTGCCGCTGTTCGTGGGGCGCGAGAAATCCGTGGCCGCGCTGGAAGCGGCGATGGCGGGCAAGAAGGACATTTTCCTTCTCGCCCAGCTCGATCCCGGCTGCGACGACCCGGAGCGTGACGATCTTTATGACACCGGCGTGATTGCATCGGTGCTTCAACTCCTCAAGCTGCCGGACGGTACGGTGCGCGTTCTGGTGGAAGGGCAGCAGCGCGGCCGGTTCGAAGCGCTCCATGCCGAAAACGGCGAGAATGGCGAGATGCTCGTCGCGGATGTGGCGGCGCTTGAGGAGCCGGAAGCGACCGGCCCGGAAATCGCGGCGATGATGCGCAGCGCGATCGACCAGTTCGGCGAATATGCGAAGCTCAACAAGAAGCTGTCGCAGGATGCGGGCGACCAGCTTGGCGATATCGAGGATGGTTCGCGGCTGGCCGACGCCATCGCCGCGCAGCTTTCCTGCAAGGTGGCAGACAAGCAGGCCCTCTTGACCGAGATCGACCCGTTGAAGCGGCTGGAAATGGTCTACAGCTTCATGGAAGGCGAACTTGGCGTGCTTCAGGTGGAGCGCAAGATTCGCGGCCGCGTGAAGCGCCAGATGGAAAAGACCCAGCGCGAATACTACCTCAACGAGCAGTTGAAGGCGATCCAGTCCGAACTTGGCGGCGACGGCGAGGAAGCCAACGAGATCCAGGAGCTTCAGGAAAAGATCGACAAGCTCAAGCTGTCGAAGGAAGCGCGTGCCAAGGCGCAGGCCGAACTCAAGAAGCTCAAGACCATGCAGCCGATGAGCGCGGAAGCGACGGTCATCCGCAACTATCTCGATGTGCTGCTGGGCCTGCCGTGGGGCAAGAAGAGCAAGCTCAAGAAGGACATCGCGGCGGCGCAAGCCGTTCTCGACGCGGATCACTATGCGCTGGAAAAGGTCAAGGACCGCATCGTCGAATATCTGGCGGTGCAGGCGCGCACCAACAAGCTGAAGGGGCCGATCCTGTGCCTCGTCGGCCCGCCGGGCGTGGGCAAGACCTCGCTCGGCAAGTCCATCGCCCGGGCCACGGGCCGCGCCTTTGTGCGCCAGTCGTTGGGTGGCGTGCGCGACGAGGCGGAAATCCGTGGCCACCGGCGGACCTATATCGGCTCACTGCCGGGCAAGATTGTCACCAATCTGCGCAAGGCGGAAACGGCGAACCCGCTGTTCCTGCTGGATGAGATCGACAAGCTGGGCCAGGATTTCCGGGGCGATCCGGCGTCCGCCCTGCTGGAAGTGCTTGATCCCGAACAGAACGCGAAGTTCCAGGATCACTATCTGGAACTCGATTTCGACCTGTCGGACGTGATGTTCGTCTGCACCGCGAACAGCCTCAACCTGCCGCAGGCCCTGCTGGACCGGATGGAGATCATCCGGTTGGAAGGCTATACCGAGGACGAGAAGGTCGAGATCGCCGAACGCCACCTGATTTCCAAGCAGATCGAGGCGCACGGGCTGAAAGCAGGCGAGTTCACGCTGACGAACGAGGGCTTGCGTGATCTGATCCGCTACTACACGCGGGAAGCGGGCGTCCGCACGCTGGAGCGCGAGATCGCGCGGCTGGCGCGCAAGTCCTTGCGCCGCATCCTCGAAGGCAAGGACACGGCCGTCACCATCACGCCGGAAAACCTGGGCGACTTCGCGGGTGTCCGCAAGTTCCGCCACGGCATGTCCGACGAGGAGAACCAGGTCGGCGCCGTCACTGGCCTCGCCTGGACGGAAGTGGGCGGTGAGCTGCTGACCATCGAAAGCGTGACCGTGCCCGGCAAGGGCGGCATCAGGACGACCGGCAAGCTGGGTGAAGTGATGACCGAAAGCGTGCAGGCGGCTTTCAGCTTCGTGAAGGCGCGCAGCCCCGCCTATGGCGTCAAGCCGTCGATCTTCCAGCGCAAGGACATTCACATCCACTTGCCGGAAGGTGCCGTGCCGAAGGACGGGCCGAGCGCGGGCATCGGCATGGTGACGTCCATCGTCTCCACGCTGACGGGTATTCCCGTGCGCGCAGATGTCGCTATGACCGGCGAAGTCACGCTGCGCGGCCGGGTGCTGCCCATCGGCGGCCTCAAGGAAAAGCTGCTGGCGGCGTTGCGCGGCGGGATCAAGACCGTCCTCATTCCCGAGGAGAACCGTAAGGATCTGGCCGAGATTCCGGCAAACGTGAAGGAAGGGCTGGAAATCGTGCCGGTCAGCCATGTCGATGAAGTGCTGGCGCGCGCGCTGGTTCAGCCGCTCGAAGCGATCGAGTGGACGGAGGCGGACGAACTGGCCAGCCAGGCCGTGGCGCCTGTTCCGGCATCGCCGTCCACTTCGCCGACCGCGCACTGACAGAAACGACATGAAACCTGTTACTCGCCGCTTACGGTGGGTAACAGGTCGTCTCAAACCGGGAAAAGTTCGCGCGCAATCGCACGGTTCATCGAAAAACATGGTGAAACCGGGGATAAAACCGGATTTTTCGGCTGTTTAGCCTTTGACAGTGCCGACAAAAGCGGCTCTCTTCCCGCCCCAATCAAGAGGCGATTCCATTTAACCAGTTAATCCGGTTCCACTGACAAGGTAGGGGGTTTGGATAATGAACAAGAATGAGCTTATCGGTGCGGTTGCCGAGTCCAGCGGTCTGTCCCGCAACGATGCGACCAAGGCTGTCGAAGGGGTGTTCGAAGCCATCAGCGGCGCGCTGAAGAAGGGGGATGAAGTTCGTCTCGTCGGCTTCGGCACGTTCTCGGTCGCCAAGCGCAAGGCATCGACCGGCCGCAACCCGCGCACGGGCGAACCTATGAAGATCAAGGCTTCCAGCCAGCCCAAGTTCAAGGCGGGCAAGGGCCTGAAGGACGCCGTCAACTAAGACGCGTCCGGCGCAGGAGCAGCCGCTCTTGCGCCAATGAGCCAAACGAACGCCGCGTCTGCCCTGTGCAGGCGCGGCGTTTGCTTTACGTGGTTATGCTAGCGGGGAATGACAGCGATAGTCCTCTCCCCTTCAGGGGGAAGGGTTGGGTGGGGGGGAGCCTCCTTGATGTGCTTCCCCACCTTCTGACCCCTCCCCTGAAGGCGAGGGGAGAAACGTGCTCGACCGGCTCGGTGGGGCGGACGAGCAGACTTCTTAAATCACTCCGCCAGCCGGATAAGCGCCATGGGCGACTGGCCGCCGGATTGCCCGCCGATTTGCCCCCCGATCCGCCATGTCAGCGTCTGGCCTGTCGTGCCTTGCTGTGGCCCGTCGTTGGTGTTGTTGGCCAGGATCGCGCCATCGGTGCGGAGCACGAACGTGCCTTCGACTTTCGGCATGGTAGCGGCATTCGCGTCCTGTCCGCTCTGGCGCGTCGAAGCCGCGCCCATCATCGCCTGAACGAAGGTGTTGCCGCTGCCTTCGGTATAGCCTGGCGCATCCACCCTGACCGTGCCGTCGCTGCGGCGGTTGACCTGGACGAAGGCGTTGCCGGAAGGCAGGCGTTCGATGGTCGGAAACAGGAAATCATGATCGAGCCGGCCCGAGATCGTGAAATCGACCACGAAGCGGCCGTCGCCGCGATAATCGGCCTGGCGCCAGCCCGCCTGCTTGCGCAGGCGTTCGGCCAATTCCTGCCCGGCGCGCGGATCGTTGAGATCGAGTCCGCCGAACATCATGGCCATGGCTTCGGACTCCTCACGCTTCTTTGCGTTCGCCTTGTCGCGCTCGTCCTGCCAGCTCTTCCGTTGCTCTTCGATTTCCGCGCGGGAGCAGGCGCGCTCCGTCGTGGCGTCCTGCTGGTAGCAGGGCGCTGGCGTGAATGTTTTTCCGGTCATTTCGCGGCGCGCCATGTCGCTCAGCGCCATTGCGGTGATTTCGCCGGTATACGTGAAGGCGAACGTCCCGTCGCGCCGCAGATCCAGTGTGGACGTGAACTTGCCGGGCATGAGCAGGCAGCCGGTCAGCAGCATCGCCAGCAAGGCGGCCGCGGCGCCTGCCGCCAGTCTGTTCACTCGCTCCATGTTCTACCCCCCCTTTTTTGCGCAAAGTTCAGGCTGTGCGCGTGGCTGCCGCATAGAGCGCGATGGCCGCCGCGTTCGAGACGTTCAGGCTTTCCATGATATCACTGATCGGCAGACGGGCCAGCGCATCGCAATGCTGGGTTACGTTGTGGCGCATCCCTTCGCCTTCGGCGCCGAGCACCAGCGCGACAGGCCCGGCGGGCAGGGCCTGGGCGAGAGTGGCCTGCGCTTCGCCGGCAAGGCCGATGCGCCAGTATCCCGCCTCCGCCGCTTCCTCCAGCGCGCGGGCCAGATTGACCACCCGCACCCAGGGCACGATCTCCAGCGCGCCGGATGCCGACTTGGCGACGACGCCCGATTCGGGCGGGGCGTGCCGGTCCTGCGTCACGATGGCGCAGGCGTTGAAGGCCGCCGCCGAA
>Ga0265293_10005141_pt1 | contig 22189 bp, 21 predicted proteins | sample Munlanlewell138R_FD_192505 | JGI IMG/M metagenome (GOLD analysis project Ga0265293, IMG submission 192505) | Leachate microbial communities from a municipal landfill in Southern Ontario, Canada - Leachate well 138R | ecosystem: Engineered > Solid waste > Landfill > Unclassified | place: Canada... | reverse complement strand
CCGAACAGTATTACAATGTTGATAATTAATGTTGTGACAAGCACGCCGCCCACCGTACCGACAACCGATCCGCGGCCGCCGCCAAGATAATTGCCGCCAAGCACGACCGCCACGAGCGAATCCATCTCCATGCCTTTCCCCAGTGCCTCCTGGTCTGCGTATCCCGTGTAACCGACCATAACGATTGAGGAAAGCACTGCAGCCAATGCGCTTATGCAATACGTCGATATTTTAATGCGGTCTATTTTATATCCCGAGAACAACGCCGCAGTCGGATTTGTTCCTACCGACATGATTTTTCTGCCGTAAACCGTGTACTTGAAAATTACGAACACAATTACAGAGAAAAACAGAAAAATCAACGAAGCATTTGGAAAAGCGCCCGACTTTTCGCCTTTGACAATGTCCATTATTTGCCGGGGTGCAACGCCCATCGGTGTAACACCTGCAAATACGCGTCTGATGCCGACCAGTATGGCGCCTGTAAAAAGAGTTGTCAGAAAAGGCTGTACTTTAAACTTGGCAATAATGATTCCGTTTATAAGGCCGACAATCAGTCCGGCGATCAGACTCAAAACGATCCCGACAACCAATCCTGCAGGACCGTAGGTATTGGAACTGAACATGAAAATCGTTACAGCGCCCTGCATCGTGGCCGCGACGGATAGGTCAACGCCGCCTGCCGATATGACAAACAGCTGCCCCAACGCTAGCATGCCAAGTGCCGATGTCTGCCTGAGCATGACATAAATGTTCTCAGCTTGCATATACGAGGGTTTGTATATAAAAGCCGCAACGCACAGTAGGACCATTACGATATAGACGCTATTGTATTGGTTTACTATCTGGGTTTTACTCATTTTCTCTCCCATAAAAGCTTTTTAAAAATCAAGAATGTTTTTATAGATATCCGGCCTGCGGTCCTTTAAATACGCAGCATATTCAGCCCATGCCTTGCGTTTTTCAAGATCGATATCCGCTGTAATAACCATCTCTCCAAGACCGGCGTGAGCAAGCGTTTTCCCGACAGGGCCTGCAATTGAAGAATACCCGAAACCGCGCACCTTTCCGCCCCATGGTGCCGTTTCTTCGCCGGTACGGCACGCCATGGCCACATAAACGTTGTTTTCAAGCGCTCTGATTCTTGCCAGCGACATGACCTGTTCGGGCTCAAAACCGGCGGGACCGCTGATATCATCAGCAAACCAGAATGTTGAATTGAGAATGATTTCGGCGCCTTTAAGCGCGAGCCCGCGTACAAGCTCTGGAAAAATAAAGTCATAACAGATTGTCATACCGACTTTTCCTATCTCGGTATCGACGACAACAGGCTCATCACCATAAATGATGGCATTTCTCTCGTCACCGAAAGGATGTATTTTTCTGTACTTTGCCACCATACCGTTATCAGGAGAAATCATTACTGTTGTATTGGCGATTTTGTCGCCTACCAGCTCTGCAGTGCCTCCGCTGATCCATATGTTGTGCTTTTTCGAAATCGCTTCAAGGGCATTTATCATTCTACCCGGAACAGGTTCGGCGATTTTATTCAAATCAGTGCAGTACCCTGTCAATCCGTATTCGCAGAAAACAGCCATACGCACATCCCTGTCGTTGATCGATCCGATCATCTTATCTATCTTGGATAAGTTCGCATCTATATCCGCCAAAACCGAATCAATCTGCAATACAGCGATTTTCTTTGTCACAATAACGCATCCTCCCTTATTGCAATATTCATTTCAAATTGTATAGAAAACATATAGTTATCGTTTTCTATTTTGTAATTATATCAGCAATCATTTTTAGTGTCAAGCATACAGATTTACCTGAATAGTATCATTCAAAATACTCCGAATGCTTAAGATATAGGTTAATTGCGCATTAATTTGACATTGAAGTTGCAATGGTATATAATTTCTATTAAATTAGAAATCGATAACTAAACCGCTTGATAAATAATTATATATTAACAGAAATAGTCGGTTAAAACAGGGGTCTGCCATGCAAATCAAAAAGAATTATACCATACATGATGTAGCAAAATTTTCGGGAACGTCCGCAACAACTGTTTCGCGTGTTCTGAGCAATAACGGCTATCCGGTATCGGATAAATTGCGTCAAAGGGTTCTTGATGTTGTCGAGAAGCTTGACTACTCGCCCAACGCAATGGCACGTGGTTTAAAATCCTCAACAAGCAGCGAAATCGGCGTCATCGTCCCAACGGTCTCGAACCCTTTTTATTCGACGGCGCTGCTCGGTATACAAAAACAAATCCATAAACGCGGATACAACATACTTTTGTGCAACACGTTTCGACATGCTGAAGATGAACGGAATTATCTGCAAATACTCTACAACAAAAGAGTTAACGGCGTCATCATATCCGCCGTTGCCAAAGACGGTAAGAATATACTGGAGTTTTCTCGAAAAGGCATGAATTTTGTGTTGCTGGACCAGCGAATTGAAGACAAAAACTGCACCAATATACTCTTTGATTCGCGCGAGGGGGCAAGAATTGCCACCGAATACCTTGTTAATCAGGGCCACACCAAAATTGCGCTGATTACAACACCCCTTACTCGCTGGACACGCAGAGAAACATCTAAAGGTTATCTGGACGCACTTTCTGAGCGTGCCGATACGCCCGGCGAACCCATCATATTTGAAGCGGACAGCGAACAGGAAGAAAACCAGTTCGGCTACGAATATACAATCGGCACGCAGCTAGCAAAGCGGTTTATACAATTAAAATGTGATGCAACCGGGGCGCTTTGCGTCAATGATATGGTGGCGTTCGGCTTTATACAAGAACTCAATAAAGGGGGCTTAAAGGTACCACGCGATGTTTCGGTCATCGGTTTCGACGATATTCCTTTTGCATCAATGTTTTCACCGGCGCTCACCACGGTGAAATGCTTCGCGTTCGAGATGGGCGATCTAGCCGGCAGAATATTGATCGACAAAATAAACGGCAGCACGCCCTTGGATGCCAGTCTCAAAATTGAACCAAGACTTATCGTACGCGATACCGTGCGCCAAATTACAAACTGACTTCACAGGCAGTATTCCTTATAAATCTCTCTGTACTTAAAATCTCTGATGGCACAGCCTGTCGGCCCGCCTTTTCGCATAATCTCTGTGCATTTTGAACAGGTGATGCATACTTTTTTTGTGTCTAGGCATCCATTCTTTACAATGTCAGATGCAAAATCAGGATATGCAAAGGCTTGTCTGCCAAATCCTATTAAATCCGCATAGTTGTTTTGCAGTGCGTACGCACCCGCCTCGGTTGCCGCTTCACGCAGATACGTGTAACCCGCTCCTATTATAAGCACATCCTTTGTTTGTTCCTTAACGTTTTTAGTCAGCGTCAGTATACGTTCTACGCCTTTTAAGGCAGGTTCGGGCGGTTCATAGAATCCTTTGTCGTAAGGCCTGTTGTAATGCGGTTTATAGTAGGGGTTGCCGATTGTTATTGCTGCGACATCAAGGCCAAGCTGGCTCAGTTCCATTATCAGCTTGACCGGCTCAGTCAAATCGCTTTTTACGGTACCGTCTTGTGTCATGCCAAAACCGTACGGATACGGCATGGCATCAAACAGGCTCATCCTGCTGCCGATAATAAAGCCTTCACCCGTCTTTTCTCTGATATTCTTAACGGTATCCCTTGCAAATCGTGTCCTGCCCTGATAACTGCCGCCAAAGTCTCCTTTGCGCGTAAATGCCGACAACAGCTCGTTGAGCAGATATCCGTGGCACATTTTGATATCGATTCCGTCAAACCCGGCCTGCTTTGCAAGCAGCGCTGCATTAAAGAATTTTTTCTCCAGTTCTAAAAGGGATTCATCATTGATTGGCGAAAGCGTTTTTGGAATATTGTATTTTTCATCCAGCCAGGGGTTGCGCGCCGCAATTATAGGGCTTGGAGGGCCTTGTGGTTTTGAGTATCGTCCCGAATGCGTCAATTGGGCGATTACAACAGGCTCAAAACCGTTTTTGTCGAGCCCCTCACGTTTTATCATCGCGCACAGCTTAGCAAAAGCTTCCTGTGTCTGGTTGTCAAGGTAAAGCTGATGCGGGCTGGCTCTGCCCGCTTTTTGAACGGCAATCGCCTCTACCCATATCAACGCTGCTCCGCCTTGCGCGAAACGCCTGTACCGGCGGAATGTCAGTTCGGACGGCGCCCCTGACTCCTCCGAATCGTTTCCTTCCATAGGCAATACCGCAAGCGTGTTTTCAAGCTCAAATCGGCCTAAAGCTTTCTTTTTCTTAAATATGCCGATATCCTCGCTAAAACCGATTTGGATACCCTGATCTTTACAACGTTTTTTTATTTCTTCAATCATTGTGCCTCACCTTTTAGCTAATAGATATTTTTATCTTCCCTGTATCTTCTCCATACATTTTCAAAAAGATCGTCTTCGCCGGGGATAGGTCGCACCGGTCTCCAAAAAAATGTACATTGTCCGTTTTTAAGCAATGTTTCCTGTACCATATGCCCAAATTTTAAGTCTGCTGACGAGAACGAGAATGTGCGATCGGACAGAGCGACGGTTTTCTCTCCCATTTCGTCCGGATATACTGCCGAACCGCGGCTTCCGCCTCCGCGATCGATATAATCGGCCATTGCGTTTAAAACGACATACTGACTCAACAGCGCATCACGCAAATAAAAGAAGCGGCTCAAGGAAGCGACCGACGCTACCTGAACACTTTTTGAGAAACCATCCATCAGTTTTTTTACCCGGTCTATGGCCTGTTCAATTTGTTTTTTACATCTGACCGCCGCCCCTGCAAGGCTCATACGTTTTGCGGCATCCGAAAAAAGCTCTACGACATTATCCGTACTGCCCCAAGCGCTGTCTGCACACTCTATAAGCTCCATTGCAGAATTTGCTGCTGCTTTTATAAACGCATCGTTAGCTCCAGGGCTGCCTTTGCGTCTCACTGATATATAAAGCGCAGCGCGTTCGGCACCCACTTGGCCTGCGTTCAATGCGCTGCCGCCGGGCCGGTACACGCCATGCGTCGCGCTCACCTCTCCCACAGCAAAAAAGCCCTCAACATTGGTCTGCCACCAGCAATCGGTAGAAAGGCCGCCGTTATGATGCTGTGCGCACAGTGCGATTTCCAGCGGCTGCGTCTTTAAATCCACGCCCTTATCGCGGTAGAGCGCATAAGCGGGTTCGTTAAGCCGTATCAGCCGCTCAATCGGTGTACCAAAAAGCATATCCGCTTTCTCAAGGTATTCAAACGCCTCATTTTCAAGCAGCGAATAATCCATGGTATCCAGCGGGTTTTGCGTATAATCGATAAAGACCCTGCGCCCTTTTCTGGTTTCCTCATAAACCAGCAAATCGATAACCGATGAACCATTTTCAATACGGCTGACATCGAACGGCCACTGGTAGCCCTTTAAGAACACACGATTTAGATAAACCGCGTCGTTTTTAAAGTATTCTTTTAAAAAGTCTCTTTGATGACGGCCCTTTTGATCGGCAGAAAAAATTCTTGGCAGCACCTGCATATAAGAGCCCGATACGTTCCACCTCGGAGCGACAGAAGCCAACCCATATTGCCATTCGGTCAGGTTTTTACCTTTGACGCCTACTTCAAAAGCAATACCGCTCGAACCGTAATGGTTCAAGGGATAAACCGAATCTTGATAGATAGCCGCCGGTCCGCCCGTTGCGTAAATCACATTCTTGCAGTTGAACAGCACATATTCGGCTCTGTCTTCTATATTAAGATCAAGGCATAAAAGACCACGTATACTGCCGCACTCTGTTATGATACGAATCACCTGATATCCGTTATATACTTTTATGCCCTTTTGTTTGATGTCGGCTTCCAAAGCCTCTGTCATCATTTTGGATGTTAATGGGCCTGCAGAAGTTGCCCTCTGCATCGGATCGTGATCGGTCTTGTACCCTGTGTATTCGCCATACCTGTTTTTCGGGAAAGGAACGCCCATCTCGGCAAGCCAGAAAAAACTTGAAGCAGAAAGCGCTGCTTCTGCAAGCGCAATATCGCCGTCAACGCATAATCCGTCAAACAGCGTTTTTGTCATGCTGCGTACTGAATCGGGTTTTGAACCCGAAAGCGTGAGTTTATAATATGTCTGCTTGTCCGACCCTGTGTTGCGGGATGTGCCGGCTTTTATATCCTCGCAGATTAAAGCGATATCGCGCTGACCGTAGGCATAAAACCTGCCCAAAGCACAAAGCCCCGCGGCGCCTGCGCCCACCACGGCCGTATTCATGGAAACAATTCTAACCTTATGCCCGCTTAATCTCAGTGTATCCATAGCCCTCATCTACAGACGTCGAATGTGAAATCCGCCGTCAACATTGATCACCTGTCCGGTTGAATAGGAAAACTTTCCACTGCACAAAACGCTAACCGCATCGGCGACGTCCTGCGGCCTACCCCATCGCGCAATCGGAAAAATGCCCTGTTCAATAAGCGCATCGTATTTTTGTACAACGCCCGACGTCATATCGGTCGCTATGATGCCGGGGCGCACTTCATATACCAAAATACCCTCTTTGGCCAGTCTGTCCGCAAAAAGCGATGTCACCATGCTGACTCCCGCTTTGGATATGCAATACTCGCCTCGGTTGACCGATGCCGCGTAAGCAGACAGCGAAGAAATATTGATGATGCAGCCCTCCTGTTTTTTTACCATTTGGTTTGCAACAAGCTGTGTAAAAAAAAGCAGTCCTTTTAGGTTTATCGACAACACATGATCGAAGCTTTCCTCCGTCATCTCAAGCAGGTCGGCACGCACTTTTTGTGCCACTCCGGCAGAGTTCACCAGCACATCCACACCGCCAAAAGCATCGAGCGCCCGGTTAAAGCAGCTCAGCCTGTCGTAAGATTTCGAAATATCGGCCTGCACATACACATGCGGTATGCTGTTTTTATTTAGCTCATCTAAATTCTCGGTATACTTCTGTTTGCTGCCGGAGGCCGTTATCACAATGTTGTAACCGTCTTTGCCAAGCTGCTGCGCTATCGCAAAGCCTATGCCTCTGCTGCCGCCGGTTATGATCGCCGTTTTACTCATTCTGTGCCTCCCACCTTATAAGCTGCGTCAGCTTTTTCATCCACTTCTTTCTGATTCTTTCCAGCTTGCTGAGCTGACTTTGTTCCACATAGATATCCTGCTTTTGAGACAGTATGCTGTTCACCTTTTCAGCGGCTCTTTGCTCAATGGACATCGTGCTGCGGTTTTCCCATACATTCCGGGTCAAACGGTTCGCAAGCTCAAGGCTCCATAATGTATTTCTAAAATGACGCATCGTATCTGTCAACAGGTAATCACCAGAAAAGCCAACTTCCTTGATAACATCCGCTGCGAGCGTTTCTTCGCTGACAGGTATGCCTACGCGGAACCGGCCAGTTTATCATACATGGGCTTGTCTTTGCTTCTGACAACCGTGGTTTTAAGCACGTTGAGCGCTTCTTCATGTATTTTTGAACAGTCTGCTTTGGTCAAAATGTGAAACACAAAAATTCCTCCATTTAACGGGGTAGCCCTACTTTAAGACTGCCCCGTTAAAATGCAATTTATTAAATCTGAAAGCTCGTGTTACCGGGAAATAAAGTTCAGATAGTTTTGTCCCAGCAATCCGTCCATATCCTGCTGCGAAATGGGCGCGACTCCAAGCTCTTTGGCAAATTGGTTGATGCTCATAAATTTTTCTAGCAGCTGCCTTGGCATCTCAAAGCCGGGATAGTCCGTTCCCCAGCATACCTTTGCCAGCGGCAGACCGTATGCGACACACTTGTGCAAAAACAGCAGCGTATCCTTAGCGCTCAACAGGCTGTTATAAAATGATATGTCGATATAAAAATTGGGATGCTTTGCGGCCAACACAAGGCATTCGTCTACCCATGGCGCACCCGCATGGCAAGCCAGTAGTTTTAAATTCGGGAATGCGCAGCCAACATCATCCAACAGGAAGGGCCTTCCAAATTTAAGCGGTGCATCGATAACAGGCGTTGAGGACTGGTGAACCATAACCGGTATACCCAACTCCTGTGCTTTTTCAAATATGGGAAACGCAAGCTCCCTATCATCCGGAGAATAATGGTCGTACGATGGATAAAGCTTAAGTCCGGTTAATCCAAGCTCGTTAATCGCTCTGTCAAGCTCTCTGACTGCCGCATCGACACCCTTGTATTTTGGGTTGACCGCGCAAAAACCTATGAAATAATTAGGGTCAGACTTCACGATGTCCGCAATATAGTCGTTTCCCTTATCAATAGAAGGAGGACCCGGTACATTGGTCTGCCCTGCCACGTCTATGCTGCCTCGGATGCTGTAAGCCGTATAATCAGAAGGCGCTACCGCGAGAATCGTACACCTGTCGATGCCCGGATGGTCCTTTTTGAGCTTTTCGGGGCTAGTCGGCGCCCATAGGTATTCCATACCTTCCCAGTCGCTGTCTACCGGCATTCTGTCTACCGGCAATTTTCCCATTGATCTGAAATAACCAAGCGTCATTTCTTTAATAAACTTTTCATATCCGGGGTATTCTCCCGCTGCCAGTATATGGTTGTGACAATCGATAATCAAGACAAACACATCCCTTCATTGATAGTTATCGTTTTCTATTTATTATAGCACCGGGTAATTGCAAGTGTCAATTTCGATCTTATATTATAGATATAAAGGGTGCGTTAACTGGCTATTTGAATATGTTTGTATAGAAACCGTTTTCTGAATGAATGACGCGGGCGGTATACATCTGATAAGGAAGATGGCAGTCTGCATGGTCTGCAACTGAAGAACATACATCCATGCAGTCTGCAAATTAAGCCTTAAATATTAACACTATATAGTCCTAACGTTAATCAGAATGTATGGGCTCCACAGAAATGACCTTGTGATTTCATCCAAGGACCACTTTTGTTCGCGCTCCTTGAGATATGACAACTCGACAGCCGGTATGAACGCCAGCTTCTTCTCATCTATCTTCTCCAAAAGTTGTGGTGTAAGCTGAGTCAACCGTATATACCTTAATATTTGTTTATAGTTTTCTCCTGCCACATTTGCAACTTTTTCTCTTGCTTCTACTAACTTCGGGGACAAGTTGTCCTGAAGTTAAATCAGACACTTTAACCCTGTTGTGACCAGCCACGATCTCATACATGCCGTTTTCCAAAGGCCGGCGAGAATTGGAACAATAACAGGTCTTTTAGCGTTCAGGCATCAACATATCTTTTCCGTCAAAAATCCCAAGACCCGGTATTTTACGTTGTTTGGCGTTTTTTCGCAGCGTGTTCCAAACATATGAGACCCGAAAAGCGAGGCTGCCTTGCGGCAGCCCCGGCGCGGCGTCAGTATGTTTGCGTTTTGTCCGAATTGGCGACAAACGGCCGCACATTGGTACGCTCTTCGTTTATAACCTTATCAAACGCTTTGTGTATGGTTTCGCTCGCTTTTTTCAGGCTGCATAAACGCTGATAATAGCATTCGGCGGAGCTTCTTATGCTCTGCGCTTCCCTTTGCGCGTTTTCCAAACATAACGCCGCCTTTTCCTTTGCCTGCCGGATTATACTTTGCGCCTTCTCTTCGGCGTGGGTTATAGCGCTTAATATGTTTTGCTCATTCCTTTTATACGCTTCAAGCATACCTGCCATATCTTTATTTTCGTCCCTGAGCAACAATATCCTTTCTTTCTGATTTTTTAAGCACTGTTCATAGTCTTCTCTTACCTTTTGCAGCAGTTTATCGACATCACCGGCATTATATTTTCCCATAATGCTCTTTTTTAATTTTTCCATAAGACCACCCTCCTTTGCCAAAATAATAACACCGCCCGAATGTATAAACTGTCGGACGGCGCTAATTGACCGGTCTTATTTTGCGTTAATACTAATACTTATAACTTACTCTTCGTTGTTCTCTTCGTTTTTATCCGATTTCTTATCTTTATTCTTTTTTGATACCTTTTTACTCTCTTTTTGCTCTTTTTCCGCGCTCTCTTTCATCTCGTCCGTTTCTGTCTCGTCCTTGTCTTTTTTTGTTTTGGTTTTCTTCATGCTTTCCCTATATTCCTCAATCTGCTCTAAGCTTAAGTTTATACTGTAAAAACCTTCGTATGCCGGCCATTCTTTCTTTTTTCTTGACATCAAAACTATATACAGTATTCCGGCAACCACAAGCGCGGCGCTCAGCAGCTGGGACACTCTGAATTCGCCGACAAAAAGGCTGTCAGTCCTTAGCGCTTCTATAAAGAAACGCCCAAAACCGTATAATGCCACATACAGCGCGAATACCCCGCCCCTTACCTTCATCTTCTTTCTTATAAGCATCAGAACAGCGAATATAATTAAATTCCATACCGATTCATAGAAAAAAGTCGCCATGAACCATTGGCCTCCGATGTTGACGCCCGCGGGAAACCACTGCCAGTTTTGGCTGGTTATCAATACCCCGTGAGCTTCCTGGTTTACAAAATTGCCCCAGCGCCCTATCGCCTGCGCAATTATTATGCTTGGAGCCGCTATATCAAACAGCTCTCCGAGAGGCACTTTCCGCCATTTGGAGAAAATCACCGCGGCAATGGAGCCGCCTATTACCGCGCCGTATATCGCAAGCCCTCCGTTCCATATGGCAATAACGTCAATTATGCTGTTGTACGCGATATCCGAAAATACCACGTAATAAAGCCGCGCGAACAGTATTCCCAAAGGTATCGCGAGAAGCATAAAATCCAACACCATTTCAGAGCGATAGCCTCTTCTTTTTGATTCGATAGTCCCGAGCGTTACGGCAACCAAAACCGCAGCCGCTATTATAACGCCGTACCAGTATACGTTAAAACCTTCACCTATGGGTATAGTAAACGCTATTTTGTTAATCATACCAACCTCCGCAAATCACGATTTCATTAGTATTTTATTTAAGTTTGTTCTGTAAATCAAGCGCGAACATTCCCGCCTGTTCTTCCGCAGACTCTATAATATCTTCAAACAGGGCAAAATCATACATTGAAAAGCCCTCGAGTATTATGGATTCATATTTATCTACACGGCACGTTTTTTGTTTTTCTTCCGCCAGCGCTTTTTTCGCGGCGTTGTAAGCGTCCGTAAGCGCGAAAAACACCTGCGTACTGTAAGAATCCTCTTTCGCCTTAATCTGCGGATATACTGCCGCGAGCACATCGCAATCGTCACGGATTATATCGAAAGGCACGGGGTTGACGCATGAGCCGTCAAAAAAATAATCTTCTTCAACTTTATGCGGCAGGAACACTCCCGGAACGGCAGCCGCGCAGCGAACCGCCCTGCCCACGTCGCCATGCGTAAACATTACCGCTTCTCCCGTCACGGCGTTTGCCGCGACAATTTTCAGATGAAAATAAAGCCTGTCGAACACCTTGACGGGAACAATCATCTGATAGTATTCCTCAAGCCCAAGCCCGTCTAATATACCTATCTTCGCGTCTTTCACCCTTGCGGCGTTAACCGGACGTTTAGCCCCCGGAAAATCGACTTCACGCATAAATTGCATCATGCCGTCGCTGTCCATGCCGGCCGCGTACATAGACGCGACCACGGCGCCTATGCCCGTTCCGGATACGATGTCGGGCTTTATACCCAGCGCTTCAAGCGCCTTAACATAAGCAACGCCCGCGATGCCCTGCGCGCCGCTTCCCCCGAAAGCTATTCCCAATGTCTTAGACATAACCGTTATCCCTTCTCATAAAATATATTTATTTATTTTTTCGATAAACGCCGGCGTCATTGCCTGCGCCTGATTGTATATATGCTTATATTTTTGAAATTCCATTGTTGACGCTTTATCAAATGTCGGCCGTTCGAATATTTCTACCGAACACGATTTTAATTTGAGCGCTATAAGCGTTTCGTGAGTTGCCGCCCATGTCGCGCGGAGGGCGTTTTTAGTGCTGGGCTTGTAATCATTCGGTCTGACAAGCGACACGTCAATAGCTATAAGCACATCGCACAAATCTCGTATAATATCGAAGGGCACAATATTTGTCGCGCCGCCGTCCATATAATAAGCGCCCCGGGTAAACTGCGGAACAAAAACGCTTGGCAGCGCGATGCTGCCCATAAGCGCCGGAAGTATATCTTCGCTGTCAAACACTTTCTCTCGCAGAGTGTGAAAATCGGTCGCGACGATTTTAAGCGGTATTCGCAGCTCTTCGAATCTATCCACGGGCAGCACGCGGCTCAAATAGTCCCTTACGAAAGACGCTATTCTGCCGCCGTCTTTTTTTCTTTTTAATAACGCCAGCCCCAAACGCTTGGCGGTTTTTAAAAAGTCTTCCAGCACGCCGCAAATTTCCCGCGGGGACATGCCTCCGGCATAAAGCGCTCCCACAATGGCGCCGCTTGATGTTCCGGAAATGATATCCGGAAAAATTCCCGCGCGCTCCATAGCTTCAATATAAGCAATATGCGCAATCCCGCGAACTCCGCCTCCGCCTAAAGCCAAACCTGTTTTCATAACCGTATTATTCACCTTTTTTAATATACCATTATGTATTCGCTCCGTAAAGCCAAACATAATAAACAGCCCCAAAAAATTGAAACCGCCGTTTTGTTGTTTTGTACCTGACGTTCTGATAAAATAAAATTTAAGGATGTGACGCAAATGATTAACCTTTTATCGGCTGAATGCTTTATTCTCGACATGGACGGCACCGTTTATATTGGTAATAAAGCGATTGACGGAGCTAAAGAACTTCTTTCATTTTTCACGGAGCACGGTATAAGCTACAGATTTTTTACCAATAACTCGTCCCGTAATCCAAAAGATTACGCGCAAAAGCTTAAATCGCTTAAGTTTGGACGGCAGCCGCGCGTTATAACTTCCGCTGATGTTTCGGCGGATTATATAATAAAAACCTTCGGCGCCAATGCGCGGGTTTATACGGCGGGAACAAAAGCGCTGCATAAACAACTAAAAGATTACGGAATTCTATGTACGGAAAATAATCCGGATTGTGTTCTTGTCGGCTTTGACACATCGTATGATTATAAAAAAGCGCGCAAAGCGGTGTCGCTGCTTCGTGACGGCCTTCCGTTCCTCGCGACCAATGTCGATGCGGTATGTCCGCTTGAAGACGGCAATGTTATTCCCGACTGCGCCAGCATATGCGCCATGCTTTCGCACGCCTCCGGACGCTCTCCCCTGTACCTTGGAAAACCGTCCGTATATACTGCGAACTATATTTTGGCCGCCACCGGCGTTCCGGCCGGCAAAACGGCGGTTGTGGGAGACCGTCTTTACACAGACTTAAAACTGGCTGTTGACAACGGCATGTGCGCCGTTGGAGTTTTATCCGGCGAAATGACTAAAAAGGATATAGATGAAAGCCCTTTTAAGCCCCATTATATATTTGAAAGCGTGTTCGATTTGTATCAGTCTTTAAAACGGCAGATTGCCTTAAAATCAGAAAGGATTTAAATTTTTATGAAAGCTATAGCTATAAACGGCAGCCCAAGGCCTAAGGGGAACACATATATTCTTCTTAATACCGTGCTTGAGCAATTAGAGCAGTCCGGTATTAAAACACGGCTTATTCAGGCCGGCGGACGCGATATGCACGGGTGTATCGCTTGCGGACGATGCCGCATAGGCGATAAGATGCGCTGCTTTTTTGACGATGATATTGTAAACGAAGCGATGGCGGCAATAGCGCAGGCCGATATACTTATACTCGGCTCTCCCGTGTATTTCGGCGGTTTGACCGCGCAGATGAAGGCGTTTATAGACCGCGTAGGCTACGCGGGAAGACCTTACAGGCTGCTGGCGGGAAAGCTTTGCGCAAGCGTCGCCGCGGTACGGCGCAACGGTGCGCTTACCGCGTTTAACGCCATGAATAATCTGTTTACCATAGGCGAAGGGATAATAGTAGGCTCCAGCTACTGGAACCAGGGCATAGGCGGCGCCGCGGGAGACGTGCAAAACGACACTGAAGGCATTGAAACTATGGTAACGCTGGGACGAAATATAGCCGAGCTTGCGAAGAAAATAAAGGGGTAAAATAAGACCTTAAAGCCAAGCAACAGTTTCGCTATATAATTATCCACTTACTTACATATTGCTTACCGTTTAAGCTTTGTCTTAATAATCTGTAAAGTTTATTCACTTTTGCAAATTCATATGGAATAAAACGTTAACATGTATTAAAATAACTAGAATACAGAAATAACTTGCACTTCATCCGGCGTCCTTATCACAATCTCCAAGTTATTATTGTCACCGTCAAAAATGGTATCACGTCTTGTATAAATATATTTTTCATCTATTTTGACAAATTCACTTGAAGGATAAGTATTTATCCATTCACCAAGTTTATTCATAATTTCTAAATCAAATTCATAAGTGTATTCAAATAAATCTATATTAAAATCGTCAAACGAATTTACCCGCTCAACTTTATTTATCTTCGTATGATATACATATCTGTAACATTCCACTACTTTTGGAATCTCAACAAATATCTTTTCGAAGATAACAATATTTCCGTCAGAAGACGCATGAATATTTGAAGCAAGCGATCCTTGCCTGTAATTCATGCCTATTTCTTTTAAATCTACCGCCCCCGTTATTTGCATTTCATTCAAATCATAAACGATAAGCGCGAATGCGTCATAAAATATAACGATATCGTCCGAAGCGTAACATATTTGTCCCCACCAATCGTCCACATCGTTTCTGTATCTTTCTATAAACGCTTGATCAACAGGCTGCCCGGGGTTATTAAAAAAAATAAAATAAACCGCAATTAGTATGAATGCCGCCAATAACACGCTCAGTGCAATCCGTATACGTTTACTTCTTTTCGTTTTACGCATTTTTATACACCATAAAAGATATGCCGATTATGTTAAATGCTCAGTTGTGTATAATAAATTACTCTATTAACGAATAACCTTAATAAATCAGTAACCTTGCTCTATCAGTATTTCCCTTGCCTCGCCGCCCTCGGACGCAAGCACTAAAACCTCGTAAGTATCGCCGCTTATTTTTGTTTTAGCCGAAACGTTTCGAAGTTTAACCAGTATGCCTTCGGCCTCTAGCGTTTTTTGCATAGCGTGCGCGGTTTTTTTTGTGCCGGTCATGCCAACGACTACCCACATAAAGCGCCCCTTTATGTTTCCGTTTTGCCGGAAAACAGCATACCGTAAGCGGTGCAAAGCTGTGCCTTGCCGCGTATCTTAATTGCCGACGTATTTTCGGTAAACTGCGCTATCATAACTTCACCGCCGTCTAATTTTTCGGTATGATGGAAACGGGTGTCTTTGCCCCGCGTCATACCTATTATGCTCACGCCGTCCTCAAGCGCTTTAACTATAACATAACCCTGATTATAATCTTTTTCCGTTTCCATATGCGCAACCATCCTTTTATCAATATGCTAACATAATTAATCAGCCACTTCAATATAACGGCAAAATAAACCGCCGTTACTTTACAACAACATTTTCGCTGCCGAACACCGCCCGCAGCCTTTGCAGCAAAGCGTCCGTAAGCGTTACGGCAAGCTTACCGCCCGTTTTAAATTTGCTTCCCGTTTTCTCAAACATAACCGTTACCTCGTCGCTCCCCGGGGACGACGCCAAAACCCTTTTTAAATTACCGGTGTCCTCTCCCATATCTTTAGGTATACGCACATACAGCTTTTTGCCGTTATATTTTTCGTCGCTCTTAATATACGGGCGCACGCCGTCAACCAGCAGCTGCGGAGCCTCCGCTTCTCTTATATCCACCTTTCCCGTTACGCGGACTATGGTATCGTCTTCAAGCAAATGTTCCGTTTTAGCGTAAACGCCGGGGAAAATTACAAGCTCTATGGAGCCGTACAAATCTTCAAGATAAGCGTTCGCCATCATTTTTTTCTGTTTTGTGGAACGCTTGCGCAATCCGCTTAATATACCTATAAGCTCAACGCTCCGCGATTCGAAATACCTCGCCGAGTCAACGTCCTCAACGGCGGACATAATTTTAAATATGTTTACGTCCCTGCCCTCAAGAACGGTTTTAATTTTATCGAGCGGATGTCCGGAAAGATAAACGCCGGTTGACAGCTTTTCCATGGCAAGCAATCTGTCACGCTTAAATTCCGGTATCATATCAAAATCGTCGACGTCTCCCGAAAGCTGCGAGGGAATCGAGTCGAACAAAGAAATCTGCCCGTCCGCGCTTTTGCGTTTCGCGTCCTGCGCGGCCTTTAAAACCCTGTCGCTGACCGACATAAGCACGGAACGCCTAAGGCCGAGGCTGTCAAAACAGCCCGCCAATATAAGCCCTTCAAGCATCTTCTTGTTTATTATTCCGGCGGTACGGTTAATAAAATTACGAAAACTCGTAAACTTTCCGTTTGCGCGTTCCGTGACTATATCTTCCGCCGCGCGCCCAACGTCTCGTATAGCCGCAAAACCAAAACGTATGCCGCCGTCCTCCGGCATAAATAAAAACTGCGACGCGTTTATATCGGGCGTGTGCAAAGGTATGCCGCCGCCTGTGCAGTATTGTATATACGCCGATATTTTATCCGACGCGCCTATAAGGCTGTTGAGCAGCGCCGTTAAGTATTCAATTTTATAATGGCACTTTAAATACGCGGTATAATAAGCTATCACCGCGTAAGCGCAGGCGTGGGACTTATTAAAAGCATACTCCGCGAAATCCACCATCTGCGAAAAAATACGCTCGGCCGTTTGCGCGGGCACGCCGCGGCGCACAGCCCCTTCAACGCCGCTTTGCTTATCTCCGTGTACGAATATTCTTCGCTCGTTTTCCATAACGTCTTTTTTCTTTTTTCCCATCGCGCGCCTGACAAGATCGCTGCGCCCGAGCGAATATCCGGCCAAATCGCGCACAATCTCCATAACCTGCTCCTGATACACTATGCAACCGTAAGTCTCTTTCAATATGGGTTCCAGCCTAGGATGCATGTAACGCACATTTTGCGGGTTCTCTTTCGCATTAAGATAAGCCGGAATGGAATCCATAGGACCGGGACGGTACAATGATATACCCACCATTATATCCCCCAGGTCGGTAGGCTTTAACCGCTGCATTAAGTTGCGCATACCGGCGCTTTCAAGCTGAAAAACACCATCCGTGTCTCCCGACGCTATAAGCTTGAAAACCTTTGGGTCGTCGTATTTTAAACTTCCTATATCTATTTTAATGCCGGCGGTTTTTTCTATCGTTTCAAGCGCGTGGCGTATTACGGTTAAATTGCGAAGCCCCAAAAAGTCCATTTTCAACAGCCCGAGGCTCTCAAGCGTGTTCATCGGAAACTGCGTAATTACGCTTCCGTCGCGCGGGTTTACGGCAAGGGGAACGTGTTCCGTAACGGGGCTGCGCGATATTACCACGCCCGCCGCGTGTGTGGAAGCGTGGCGCGGAATGCCTTCCAGCTTCAGCGCGGTGTCTATAAGCTCGCGAATCTCCGGCCTCGTCTGGTACTCCAGCATAAGGCGCGGGTTTTCCCGCATTGCGCGTTCCACCGTCATTTTCGGAGCAAAAGGCACCATCTTGGCGATTTTATCCGCATCCGCAAGAGGCACCCTCATGGCCCTTGCGACATCGCGAATAACCTGCTTTGCGCCAAGCGTCCCGAATGTTATTATCTGCGCCACTTTATCGGCGCCGTATTTTTGCACAACATAGTCTATAACCTCTCCGCGCCGCTCTATGCAAAAGTCTATATCTATATCCGGCATACTTATACGCTCGGGGTTTAAAAAACGCTCGAAAAGCAGCGAATATTCTATGGGGTCTATATCGGTTATACGAAGCGCGTACGCGACCAGGCTTCCGGCGGCGCTGCCCCTCCCCGGGCCTACCGTTATTCCTTTTTCCCTCGCGTAGCGTATAAAATCCCATACTATAAGAAAATAATCTGTAAAGCCCATGCGCTCTATCACCGACAGCTCGTAGCAAAGCCGTTCCTTTAAATCATCGGTTACGGCTTCAAAGCGAAAACTTAGCCCCTCCATGCTAACCTTTTTTAGATATTGCGCGTTTTCATAGCCCTTTGGCGCCTTAAAAACCGGCATATGCCTTTCGCCGAAATCAAAACTGACATCGCATTTGTTCGCTATCGCTTCAGTGTTGCTTATAGCTTCGGGCACATGCGGAAAAAGAGCCGCCATCTCTTCCGCGCTCTTTATATAAAACTCGTCGGTTTCAAACTTTAACCTTTCAGTCTCGTCAATAAAAGAGCGCGTCTGTATGCAAAGAAGAACATCCTGCGCTTTCGCGTCTTCGCGCCTTGTATAATGCACGTCGTTGGTTGCTACAAGCGGAACGGAGAGCTCTTTGCCAAGCTGTATCAAAGCCGCGTTTACGGTTCTCTGCTCACGCAGATAGTGGTCTTGAAGCTCAAGGTAAAAATCGTCCCCGAACATATCCTTCAGCCGGACGGCAAGATTACGCGCTCCTTTATCGTCCCCGCTTAATACCATACGCGGAATATCGCCCGCAAGACATGCCGATAAGCATACGAGCCCTTCCCTGTGTTCGTTAAGCACATCGTAGTCTATGCGCGGCTTATGATAAAAACCCCTAGTAAACCCCATTGACGAGAGCCGCATAAGATTACGATAGCCGGCGTTGTTTTTAGCGAGCAGCACAAGATGGGAATACTCCTTCATCTCTTTTGTCTTATCGTCAAGACTGCCGGGCGCCACATAAAACTCGCATCCTATTATCGGCTTTATACCGAATTCCAAAGCTTTCCTATAAAAATCCACCACGCCGTACATTACTCCGTGGTCTGTTATGGCAATGCTGCGCATACCAAACTCGGCCGCCCTTTTAATAACGTCGTCAATGCGCGCCGCGCCGTCAAGCAGGCTGTATTCGGTATGCAAATGCAAATGAGTAAAATCCATGAGCCCCTCCGCGTCTATAATAACGTATATGCTTATACCGTTCAACCGTTTTTGGCGCGTTACAGCTTTGAAAAGGCGCGGCGTCCCCCGGGTATACCGGACATAAACTTATAAATAGCGCCCGAATACACTCTGTGCTATAATAAGCCCAAATTAACAACGACGGAGACCGTCAATGCGAAAAAAAGTTTTTTATACGCTGCTGTCCGTACTTTTCTGGCTGGCGGTCTGGCAGGTAAGCTCCATTATTATTAACCAGCCGCTTTATATGCCGTCTCCCGTCCAAACCGCGTCCGCATTGTTTGACGTCGCGGCGACGGCGGATTTTTGGCTCAGCGTCTTGTTCACTTTTTACCGGGTTGCCGCCGGTCTTTTAATTGCCTTTGTTTTGGGCGTCGTTTTGGCTTTTACCGCTTCCGTAATTCCGTTTATAGAGCATCTGCTAAGTCCCTTTATGGCCGCCGTAAAATCCACGCCCGTTATGTCCGTAATAATGCTTGCTCTGGTATGGTTTTCTTCCTCGGCGGTGCCCGTATTCTCATGCGTTCTTTTGTGCCTGCCCGTTTTTTACGCGAATACGCTGGGCGGCCTTCGTTCTGTCGATAAACAACTGCTCGAGGTTGCTTACGCCTTCGGTGTTAAACGGCGTCATGCGCTTGCCGGTATAACCGTTCCCTCCATACTGCCAAATATATATACCGCGCTTTCGATATGCCTCGGATTCTCATGGAAATCAGTCGTAGCCGCCGAGGTGCTCTCAACCCCCAGGCACTCGCTTGGCTACAATCTTTACGCAACAAAGCTATACCTTAACACGCCCGAGCTTTTTGCGTGGACGCTGACAATAATAATAATCAGCCTCGCGGTTGAGAAAGGCTTAAAGCGCGTTTTGCCGAAAGGGGATAAGCTGTGAGTATAAAAATAAAAGCGCTTACAAAAAAGTTTGGCGATAACATACTGTTTGACAATATCAGTTTAAATATAGAATACGGAAGCGTAACGGCTTTTACGGGGGTTTCGGGCTGCGGAAAGACAACGCTTCTGCGTATAATATCGGGGCTTGACACGGACTATACCGGACATATAGACGGCGCGCCCCGCCCCGTGTCTTACTTGTTTCAGGAAGACCGCTTATTCCCGTGGTACAGTGTTGAAAAAAATATTGAGTTCGTACTGCGCGGATTGCTAAGCAAACACGACGCCGCGGAAACGGTTAAGCGTATTATAAAAGACGTTAAGCTGAGCGGACACGAAAAAAAGCTTCCCGCCGAGTTATCCGGCGGTATGCAGCGCCGCGCGGCAATGGCGCGCGCTTTCTGCCATCCGTCGGATTTGCTTCTTATGGACGAGCCTTTCAAAGGCTTTGACGAAAATCTCGCGCTCGAGATGATATCGTTGTTTGAAAGCCTTATTAATAACACGCGCAAAACGGTTATTCTTGTAGCGCACGAGAAATGGATAATTGACAGGTTAAGCCGCGGCGTAATAAACATAGAGTCTCTCTCAAATAATGCCGGCAGACAATAACGCGCTTCGCCGCCGCTTGCCCGGGTTGAGTTAAACGTTCGTTTATGTTAAAATCATGCTGCGCGAATTTTAACTTATTTATCTTTCGCGCAAGCTGAATTTTAAGGGTTATATATGAGAATTAACAGCTTTATATGCGTTGTTTTGGTATTGTGCATCGCCGGATGCGGACAGCCCTCCGCCGGTGTGTTTACCGAGCAAATCAGCGCGACTTTAGAGCCCGTTATTACTCAGCCGCATTCGGACACGCTTTTCACAGTAGGCGTCGCGCGGGTCGCGGAAGACGGCTTTGTGTATGCCTATTCGGAAAAAAGCACCGCGTCGAGGATTATAGGAACGGCAGTCAACGGCGTACGTTTTGCCGTAACGGAGCAGACCGATTCATGGTGCGGGGTTATATACGACGGCGAACCCGCGTTCATACCGGCGTCAAAGCTTGCGATAGAAACCGGTTTTTCGCCTTTGCCGCAGCATACGGCTTATTATGTGATACCCGAAAGAGAAGAAATAGGGTATGTTTACAAAGCGTTCAACAACAAACTTATCGTTAAATCCGTCATCTGCACGGATAATAAAAACAAGCCGCGAAAACGGCTGGACATATATAAAACCGACGGTACGCTTCTGGCGCAGGACGCGGCTTTGGTAATTCAAGACGGTTCGGTTTCCGTAACCCCCGCGCCGTCAAAATCCGCGGGGCAAACAACGGAGCCCATTTCGGTTACTGTAAAAAACGGCGGTATTACAAAATGCGAAGGCGTATCGCCGTATACCGATAATTCGTTCGAAACAGGCGTTGACACGGGCGAGGTTGTAACCTCCGACAAATCGGTTATCTCCTTTAACGACGAGTACTGGGAAATCGCCGCTGTCGTTGTAAGCAACGGCACCGTATACAACGCGACAACAAGCATAGATATAGAGCCTTCGTATTATTTTGAGCCTAAGGTTCTGCCCGATTGCCTGGTGGATGTGAGGCAATATATAAGCGACGTCGCTATAGATATGGTTTTCGCCAAGGACGGCAACGTAATGGGAGACGCCCTTTATGAGCGCGAAGTGTGCCTTCTGCAAAAGGGAACCGCGGAAAAGCTTAAGAACGCTCAGGACATTTTCGCTAAAGACGGCTACGGTATAATTATATACGACGCTTACAGGCCTCACAGCGTGACTGTGGCCATGTTTGAAAAGTACAATAACCCCACCTATGTGGCGAGGCCTAAATTCGGCTCCGACCATAACAGGGGCGCCGCCGTCGATATATCCCTTCTCGATAAAAACGGGAATACTGTGGAAATGCCATCGCCGGTGCATACCTTCAGCTCCGTGTCCCACAGGAACAGCGGCAAGATGAGCCGTAAAGCCAGAGCCAATATGAATTACATGGCAAAAGTAATGAGAAGCTGCGGCTTTACAACAATAAACAGCGAATGGTGGCATTTTTCGGATACCGACGCTTTAGAGTATCTGCGTACCGACCACGACCTTAATAACGTACAACGAATAATTTATCAATAAAGGTGTTTGCCAAATGAAAAAGCTTATTCTAATTCTTATATGCGCCGTTGCTCTGCTGTGTTCGTGCAACGGCGAAAGTCAGCCGACTTCGACGCCGGATATACCCGTCGAAACGCCGACGCCGACCCCTACCCCGACGCCTACGCCTACGCCTACGCCTACGCCTACGCCGACGCCGACGCCCACCCCAACTCCGCCGCCGCAGCCCTGCGTTAATCTTTCCAATCCGGAATCCCCGCTT
>Ga0265293_10005140_pt1 | contig 22191 bp, 11 predicted proteins | sample Munlanlewell138R_FD_192505 | JGI IMG/M metagenome (GOLD analysis project Ga0265293, IMG submission 192505) | Leachate microbial communities from a municipal landfill in Southern Ontario, Canada - Leachate well 138R | ecosystem: Engineered > Solid waste > Landfill > Unclassified | place: Canada... | reverse complement strand
GGAAGGATAATGTCCTTCAATTTTTAAATAGTCCTTCGGAGACTTATCGCCGTGTCGCCAATGCGATATTGATTGTTGCTCCCGATATTTATGTTAATGCCGCCTATTCCGATATTACCGCATCGGGTCTTAGATTGGATTATCATATTATTCCCGGTCGTTTGGTAACGGTTGAGGCTGTCCGCCTTTTGGTTGACGGTGATGATTATCAGAGTAGCTCATCACCGGCTGTACTTAACTTTTCCGCTCCTTACGGTATTCATTATTTCTCTTTTGAGGTAACATATCGAAAAGCGGGAATCAGTTATACCCAAGTATTTTATAATAATCGGATTAATATCGCCAATTATAATGTTTTGCCTCCGGAGAAAACACCACCGCATGATTTTTTCGTGGAGTTTGTTCCGAAAGATGAATATAAGGGTTTTGATGCGGTTATTAATTTTACCGATCCCGATAAGACGATGGTAAAAGTATATTTGGTATATGATGACAAAAAACAAATAGCGATTAAAGATTATCGCGGTTATGTCTGTAAATACTATCATTTATCCGCATCAGAAGATTTTAACTTTTCAATCGAGTTTCATTATACTTTGTCAACAATTACCCCGACAGTAGAAGTATATCCGGAAACATTTGCTTACAGTTACGTTTATAACAGTACTGAGAATAATCAAGACGATGACGATGAGAAAACAACGGGGTGTCGACTGTTCGGATCACCGATAATATTTTTTGGTATTGCTTTTTATCTTATCAGAAAAAGATGGTGTTTATGAAAAAAATTATCTATTTACCTTTGGATGAGCGTCCCTGCAATTACGAATTTCCTTATCGAATATTTGACCGGTCGCAATTTAAAATAATCAGACCGCCCAAAACTATAATGGGTAATAAAAAAACCCCGGCGCCATATCACTTAATCCGTAAATGGCTTCAAGATTATGCCGGGATTAGTGACGGGGCGGTTATTGCCGTTGACACTTTGTTATATGGCGGGATTATCCCGTCCCGAATGCACAATCTTGATGTATCGGAGTTAAAGGAAAGAATGGCGTTAATTCAGACCATTAAAAAAGAATATCCGCAATTGGTTATTTATGCGTATCAGTTAATAATGCGAACCCCGCAATATAATTCCGCCGATGAAGAACCCGATTATTATCAAGATTGGGGTCGGGATATTTTTTGTTGGGGGTATCTTCGTCATTTGAGCGAAAATAAAACTTTAACAGAGAAGCAGCAGGAAGAATTAAAAAAAATCAATATTCCCGAGCAGTATCTTCAAGATTATCTAAAGCGCCGCGAAATAAATTTAAGTTTAAATATGGCAATCCTGGATTATGTTGCCGCCGGGACGATTGATTTTTTGGTTATTCCCCAGGATGATGCTTCGCCATACGGATGGACAGCACTTGACCAAAACGCGGTCAGAATGCATATCCGTAAAAAGAATTTATTGTCCCGGGTTTATCTTTATCCCGGTGCCGATGAGGCTGGCGGTGTTTTAATGGCGAGGATGTTATGCCGACTGCAATCTTTTACTCCTAAGATATATATAAAATATCCTTCACCGGCGGCTTTAACTCTTATTCCGTCGCTTGAAGACCGGTATCTTGATACGATGGTTAAGTATCAAATTATGGCCGCCGGCGGAATAATAGTAAACAGTCTTAAAGAAGCGGACACCGTTTATATCGTTAATGCCGCCGCGGACCGCATGCTTTCTTCTTTTTCCGGGGAGGCGCCCGGTCGCGGGATTGAAGTTTTACGCAATGGGGTAGAAGCAATCGAGTTTGCCCGTTATGCCGCGTCACTTTCGAAAGCGGTAATCGTTGGTGATATTACTTATGGTAACGGCAGCCCTCCCGATATTTATCATTTATTAAACAATGGCGGATTGTTGTTTTCTGTTGCCGGTTTTGCCGGTTGGAATACCGCGGCCAATTCCGTCGGTTCGGCGTTGGCTCAAGGAATATCTTATTTGGTTAACGGGCCCAGTTTAAACCATTATGATTTTTTGGTTTCGCGTTATATCGAAGATATCGGTTATTGCGGTAATGTCAGACAAAAAGTAATGGCTGAGGTTTTGCCGCTTTATCCCCAATATAATTATTTTGATGTTAAGGAAGAAGAAGGGGAAATGGCCGGTATTATAAAGCGGCTGCTTAATGACTTTCTCCAAAAAGAAATGCCGGAAATATTTCATCACGGAAAAATTGTCAGACTTCGGATGCCTTGGCGTCGGCTTTATGAAATTGATTTAGCGGCAAAGTATCTAAAATGAAATATGATTGTATAATTGTCGGGGGAAGTCTCGGCGGTGTTTTTGCTTCAATAGCCTTAGCCAGAGAACAAAAAAAATGTTTAATTCTTGAAGAATATGATTGGATTGGCGGTCAACTCACTTCCCAAGCCGTTCCTCCCGATGAACATCCTAAAATTGAGGAATATGGCTGCACGGCGACTTATCGCGAAATGCGAAATCGGATTCGCGAGCATTATCGTAATCAACCGGAATTTAAATCAGAAGTTAAACAGACCCCTAGCTTTAATCCGGGCGGGGGTTGGGTCAGTTTGTTGTGTCATGAACCGCGGATTGCCCATCAGGTATTGTGTGATATGATCCGGCCCTATTGCCGGATGGGCTTAATAACGGTAATAACCAAGGCAAAAGTAATTGCGGCTCAGGTTAAAAATAAAATAATTAATAAAGTTACAGTAAGTTATAACGGTCAAACCATTGATTTTTTCGGAAAGTATTTTATCGACGCTTCCGATACCGGTTACTTTCTTCCGATGGTTGAGGCCGATTATGTTATCGGGCGTGATGATGCGAAAGATACTGATCGCGATGATGTCCAGGCGATTACTTGGGTTGCTGCCATTGAATATGATAGGCACGGTAAACATCGGATAGAAAAACCCCAAGATTATGATTTTTTTTCGGAATTAACCATTCCTTATACCGATAAAAAAGTATTAAGTTGGTACGGCCATGATAAAGACCGAAAAGCCCGACTTTTTGGGATGTTTGGTTGGCCGCTTGACGCTGACGGACGGGTGATTCCATCCCTTTTTTCTTATCGCAAGATAATAAATAAAAAAAATTATTCGGTGCCGGTTAATGACGTAACGTTAATAAATTGGCCGCAAAATGATTATTTTCTCGGAAGTTTATATCAGGATGAAGAATATCATAAATTTATGGCGAAGGAATTAACAAAATCATTGGTTTATTGGTTGCAAACCGCCGCCCCGCGTCATGACGGCGGCAGCGGTTACCCGGAAATTAAGCTGCGACCGGACATCCTTGGTACGGCCGACGGTTTTGCTCAGGCCCCCTATATCCGTGAATCACGACGGATAAAAGCAATTCGAACCGTTACGGAAAGTGATTTAGGCCAAGAGCGTCCGGTATTTTCCGATACCGTCGGTATCGGTTGGTACCATATCGATCTCCATTTAACAACCAAAACCCACCGTACGATATTTCGTCCGACCGCCCCTTTTGAAATACCGCTTGGTGCTCTGATCCCGGTAGAAACTAAAAATCTATTGGCCGGTTGTAAAAACATCGGCACAACTCAAATTACCAACGGCTGTTATCGGCTTCATCCGATTGAAGCCAACGTCGGTGAGGCGGCCGGGGCCTTTATCGCTTATGCGCTTGAACTGAATCGTTCACCGCAAGAAATTTATCGTGAACGCCAGCTGATATGTGCTTTTCAAAAAAGATTAACGAAGGCCGGGTTTGAGCTCCATTGGCCCGAAGATGTCTTTCGTAATATTAAATTGGATTAAAAAGCGGCAGGAGGATAATATTTTGAAAAAAATTTTATTAATCATTTCGATATTTGGCATATGTTTTACCTTAAGCGGCCATCGCCTAAAATTTATGGCGGAAGAAGGGGAGCGTGCGGGTAAAGAAATTGTTTTGGGTAATTATGTTTTACCGATTGTGGAGTTTACGGTTCACTCATGGCTTGAATATGCGGATCCCAACGGCGAGAATGATGTGGGCGGAGCCTGCATCGCCGGTATCATTGTTATCACCGATGCTTATAAATTGCAAGAGGAAAATGATGATACGCTTCTTTTTAATGCCGGTTATCTTGCCGTTCTTGATGCGGAATTAAAAGTGAAATATATTGTTACTCGTTGGGGGCATGAGTGGAATAAAACAATGGGTTGGACGATTAACCCCGGTGGTTGGGATTATGGCTTAGATATTAAGGTTTCTTATGTAAAACCATATCTAAAGCAAGCGGACATAATAATTATGGCGGCCCAGTATGGTCAGGGTTTGGAACAGGGCACTTATCGGAACTGTTTTGGGAATGCCTTAATTATGGATATCGGTTCGTTATCTTCCGATCATCGCGATGTTGAATTAAAGACGGCGATTAATCCGTCCACCGTCGCAATTGAAATTATCGCAACCGACCCGATTTTAAAAGTATTGCATGAAGCTAAGAAAAACCGCGATAAAGCTTTAGCGGCAAAAGAAACGGCGGCCGTTGGTTTTTATTCTTACGATAGTGCGGCGGTAACTCTTAAAACAAAAACAATAGAAGAGTATTATATACGCCTTCAGGAGTTATCGGAAAAAGAAAATCCGCCGGCAAAAGACCTTGATGAAGCCGACCGTTGGTTAAGCGCTATCAAAAATTTAACTGAACAGGTTATATTTCTAACTGTTAACTCGGAAACACTTGAAGTTCGGGCGTTATGGCATCGACCGGATGCGACCGCGATTTCCGAAAGTGATTTGGGCGGAGTGCGTAGTTTTGTTGAGAAAGTAAAAGCATTGGGTTTTAATACAATTTATGTTGAGACTTTCTGGAACGGTTATGCCAGTTATCGCTCTGATATATTGGATACTCATCCTCGGGTTGCATCTTTTTATTACGGGGAAGAATATCAAGACGATTATATTGCCGCGTTAATCGGAGAGGCGAAAAAAGTAGGTATTGATGTTTTTGCCTGGGGCCATACTTTTAATGCCGGTAACAGCATATATAAAGCCGCGGCGGTTAATGAAAAGTGGCTAGTGGAAGACTATCAGGGCAATACCTTACATCCGAATGTCTATGGCGGGAGTTACTATCTGGACCCCGCTAATCCGGAAGTGTTAAGTTTTGTTGAGAGTATTTATGTAGAGATGGCCCAAAAATATGATTTTGCCGGTATTCAATTTGATTATATTCGTTATTATGATAATAATTATGCCGCAACCCCGATTCGGGACAGCGGTTATGGCGAATACCCGGAAAAGAAATTTAAAGAAGCTTATCAGTTGGAAGGCGATGTCCGAACCTTGATTTTGGACCCGCAAATCCGTAAAAAATGGAACGAATGGCGGCAAAATAATATTACGGACGCGGTAAAAAGGTTTGCCGCTGCGATTCGGGCCGTAAAAAAAGATATGGTTATTTCTGCCGACATTGTAGCAAATATCGATGTCGCCCGTAACACCTATATGCAGGATTGGCCGACCTGGGTTAATCAGGGTTATATCGACCTTTTATGCCCGATGATTTATTCCGGCAATACCGGTTATGTTGCCCAATCGGCACGGCAGGTTAAAGCCGAATTAAGCAATCTAAGTTTTCTTGCTGTCGGTATTGCGCCGATCTATTATGGTTATTCCACTTTAACCAATTTGGAACAGATTACCGCCGTCAGTGCTACGGGCGGCGCTTCCCACTTTGCCAGTCAAAACGTTATCGGCAATGCTGCGGTTGAATCCTCGCTTCAGGAAGGTATTTACCGTTTACCGGCGACTTCGCCGCTCGTAAAAACCGCCGATGTATTTTCCGGAGCTATGGCCGCCATTTCCGATTATTATGATTTATATTGTAAGGAAACTGTTAATTACCAGGTGTTAAGATTAAAAATCGATGAAATCACCGCCATGAAATGTGAAAATCCGGCTGATTATCAGTTGATTATGGAAAAACTGGCCCATTTATCGGTGATAACCGGATATATTGATAATTTAACCGTCCGCGCTAAGGTAAAAGCCAAAATTGAAAGATTGGTAGCGGTTCTTGATATTAAAATATCCCGCGAATTAATAGCTTGGGGTTATTATCATCCGGTTACAAGTGCGCGACCGGACCCGCTGCAATTTACATATCCGCTAACTCCGGTCAAAGAAGACCCCATTGATCAGGATCCCGGTAATCAACGGCCGGAAAAGAAAAAAGGCTGTTTCTCATTTGAGGCATTCGCGCTTTTGGGGTGGGCCGGATACCTTTATTATTGCCGCAAACGGACAATATTCCTTTAATTATTAAAAAAGTGAAAACCTTTGCAAAAAACACTTGACTAGACAAGTTAAGTATTGTATAATAAAGTCAGCATTAGAGATAGGAGGAGCTAATGACTACATTTAAAAGAGTTATAGTTTTAATCTGTTTCGTGGTTGTTTCTTTTATTATAAGCGGCTGTGATAAGGACAAACAGTCGCCGGAATTGATAGTTGAAACACCGGAGATTTCTCATGCAGCAGGGGCCGATATTGAATTATCCGAATATATAATGGATTTCATATCATATAGCGATAATATTACTGCTGTAGCGGACATTAAAATCGAAATTGTTGATTTTGGTGGCTATGATAAAGCAAAGAAAGGGACGTATCAGATTATCATCAGAGCAACCGATAAAGCCGGCAATTATGCTGAGGCCAAGCTGACGGTAATTGTTACCGATGCCGATACAACGCCGCCGGCTCTTACCAGTCCGGTAACGCCGATTAATCATATTGCCGGAGAAGAAGTTGATCTGACTCAGGGTTTAGAAGGAGTCGATGATGTCGATGGCATTAATGTAAAATTCAAAGTGACGGATTTCGGGACTTACAACAAAGGCCTTCCCGGTTCATATGTTGTAAAAATTGTGGTATATGATAATGCCGGAAATGAAAGTGCGCCTTTTAATCGCACTATTGTCGTAAGTGAAAGTTTTACCCGAGCCGAAATGGTTTCCTTTGCCGGTGAGGTTATTCGTCATGAAGCTCTTTACAATCCTCAGGTATTGGGCGGTCATACCGCTACCGGTTATAATACCGCTTATGACGGTCATTATGTAAATGTTTTGTCTAAAGAATATGTCGAGTGGCTGATAAATTATGCCCCGGAAAGGATCGGTTCCGGTATCGGTTGGAGTGTTATTGCGGTAACCGATAGTGAAAATAAAATCGTATATGTTCGCCATTGGAACAGCGGAGAGGCTTTCCTTGATCAGGATAGTAAATTGGTATCGCAGCATGCCGTTGATTGGTCAACCGGAACCAATCGTAATTGGAATGAAGAGATTGACGGAAAATTAGTGGCTTTTACTAATGCCCGTTATAGTTCCGGTGAAATGGGAATGATGATGGCCAATATTAATCGTTGGATTCCCGAAGGCGGTCATGTATTTATCTTTATGAACTGGACAACCATCGGTCTTGACGATAACGAGGAAGTTGTAGCAATTGCTAACTCTTCCACAATGCCAAGGGCAATGGGCGCTAATTATATTATGAACAGCGATGAGGATGGCGATGATGTTATGGATTATGCTCTGGGCCGTGAACTTAAGGTTATTGATCCTGCCTTAAGCAATCAATCAATTCGCAAATCTTTTGATGCGGCCAAACCATTTCCGATTATCACTCTTCCCGGAATGCGTACGGTAACCGATACCGGAGTTTGGAGAACCGGTTATATTCAAACCGTTTACCTTAATGAATATAATATGCAAAATCCCTATGACCCGCTTCTCGGTGTTACCGCTAATGACGGTAAAGGAAATGATATTACCGGTCAAATTACTTTTAAAGTATATCCTTATGTTACGACCGAGCAGGAATATGGTTTTCTTACCTCTTTACCGCTTACCGATTCGCATTGGGCTGAATATTACGATAACACCTGGAAGTTGGAAGAAAATGAAATAAGTTTAGAAAATATTTTAGGCACGGCTAATGATCAATATTATTATGTTATTGAATATACGGTAACCGCCAATGGATTTACCGATAAAGTATATCGCTTAATTCAAATCAAAGCCGAATCACCTGATTATATTGAACTTTACGATGATTCCGATTCCGTCTATACCGTTGTTATGGGTATCCAGCAGCGTTTAGAAATGAATCCCGATTTGGATGAATTCGGAGCAATGAATGCTACCGAAAAAGGTATTCTTTACGATTATTCCACATATAAATCATTATCAAAATTACCTGTTTTCGATAAAGGCGTAGTTGTTGTTTTAGATGAATTTTATCGGATTAAAGTTGTAAGAGTTCTTAATAATGTTGCTTTTGAAATAACTCCATCCGGTATAGTTCTGCTTGACAATCTTGCCTGGATTGAAGATGGTATTTTGGATGGAATCGATACGATTATTTCCGAGGGCGGATATGTGATTATTTATCCGGAGGGAAAAGACGGTATCGTCCTAATAAAAGCGTTAAGAGCTTTTGTTGATTATGATTATCAAACTGGCGATATTACTGCCGAAGTTGAAAATGGCGCCGTTAATGTATCGCTTGTTATTAAGGAAGTGCAAGAAGTATCAACCTTATTGGTTAATGATGAAGCACCCCTAATTAATATCAGCGGTAATGACGTTACGATTAAGGTTGTTGAGAACAGCAAAGAAGCGTTAATTTTCTACCCGGCCGGCGGCGGTGCCGGTTTCCGTTTAGATACCGGCAAAGTCTATTACTTTACAAAAGAAATGTATGCCGTATTATCACAAGCTACGGAAGTGGTTGAATCGTTTACAACTTCGAGCCCGAATAAAGGGGTGCCATGGTTCCGTGATGGTTCAATCGTTGTGCTTGATGCCGAAGGTAATTTTGTTTTGGCTCGCGTTATGACAACAGCCGCCGCGGCCGAAATCAAAGCTGACGGAACGGTTATTTACGGTAATGCCGCCGTTGTTGCCACAAGTGAGGCCGCCAAAGCGGCAGCCGGAGAACCGAACTTAAGTTTTGATATAGTTATCCCCAATGCCGCTAATACCGTAGCGCATGGTCCGCTTGTTGATATTTTGGAGATCGTTCCGGAAGGCGGCTCATTCCTTATTTTTCCGGGAACCGCCAATACGGCCGTCCGTAATTTTAGTGTCAGATTACTTTGGAATGCATCTTATCCGGGAAGCGGTATTATTGTCGATGCGACCGCAGAAGAACCGCCGGCCGGCAGTCCCGACCCGGCAACTAACGGCTTTAATTTTGAAAATTACAACAGCGACTATTTTAATAATTTGAAATTCAAGGTTGATTTTGTTGCAACGATTACTGATAAAGCGGTAAAGTTAGCGCGGCCGAAAGTAAAACTTGAGGCTAATACGATTAGTTGGACGCCGATAAGCGGGGCGGCCAGTTATGATCTTTATATTGACGGCATTCTCGCCCAAAAGGGAATCGGAACATTAAATGAAACGGAAACCCTATATAATTTCAATCTATCCGCAATTTCCTTACCGGCCGCAACCTACAAGCTTCAGGTGAGAGCCATTACCGCCAATCCTAAAACCAATTCAACATCCGTCCTAAGCGGCGCGGTAATGTTTGAACTGAATCGTCTTAACTCACCCAATCCGGAAAGTTTTGTTTTAAATGATAATATCCTAACTTGGGATGAAATCGACGGAGCATCAGAATATTTAGTTTCCATTAATAACGGGGAATATTTTGCGGTTATATCCAATCAGGTTGCGATTCCCGATGATGATTTGACGGCCGGAACAACGGTAAAAGTGATTGCCGCCGGCAGCGAACTTTTATTTGATTCGGTTCCGACTGAGCATATACTTGATGTCGAAGTTATTCCCAAGGAAATAGTCTTAGGCAATTATACGCTGCCGGTTGTTGAGTTTACCGTTAATGCCTGGTTACGTCATGCTGACCCCGAACTCGGTAACGATGTCGGCGGTGCCAGTGTGGCCGGCATCATTGTTATCAACGAAGCTGATGAAATTGCTGCGCTTGCCGATAATGTAAAACTCATAAACGGCGGTTATGCCGCTGTGCTTGATTCCGAGCTTAAAGTTAAATATATTGTTGACCGTTGGGGTCATGAATGGAATCCAACCGACGGTTGGACCACCAATGCCGGCGGTTGGGATTACGGTACCAATCTTTTTGCTTCTTATTTTAAACCGTATTTGGCGGAAGGCGATATTCTTGTAATGGCTTCGCAATGGAGTGAAGGCTTAGAAGAAGGCAATTACCGCAATTACTTCGGCAATGCTTTGATTTATGATTTAGGAACGGTTACTCCGGAACCGGGAAAAGACCACCGGATGGTTGAACTTACGAATGCCATTAATCCGGCGACGGTTAATATTGAAATCAAAATAGTAATTTCCACAAAAACAATCGCTATCGGCGGCAATCAATTACCGATGGTGGATTTCACCCTTGATGATTGGCTTAACTATGCCGACCCGTTGGGAGGCAATGATGTCGGTGCCGCCAATGTTGCCGGAATCATTGTTGTTAGTGGGGCATACGGCATCAGCGAACTTGATGATAATGTAAAACTTATAAACGGCGGTTATGCCGCTTTGCTTGATGCCGAACTTAAAGTTAAATATATTGTTGACCGTTGGGGTCATGAATGGAATTCAACCGACGGTTGGACCACCAATGCCGGCGGTTGGGATTACGGTGCCAATCTTTTTGCTTCTTATTTTAAACCGTATTTGGTGGAAGGCGATATTCTTGTAATGGCTTCGCAATGGAACAAAGGATTGGTTGTCGGCAGTTATCGTAACCACTTTGGAAATGCTTTAATTAAAAACCTCGGTACGGTTACGACCGATCATCGCGGCGTTAATCTTGAAGAAGCGCTTAATCCAAAAACGGTGAAATTCTCATTCAGAGAACAGGTTAAAGTTCTTGCCATCGGCAATTCAATGTTTAATGTAAAAGAATTAGAACTGGCTGAATGGTTACAGTATGCCGATCCGACGGGCGGCAATGACGTCGGTGCTCAATGGATCCCCGGAATTGTGCTTGTAAAAGGTGCTAAGGGTATCAGCGAACTTGACGATAATGTAGTAATCTTTAATGGCGGATATATTGCCGTAGTTGACTCTGAATTCAAAGTGAAATATATCGTTGACCGTTGGGCTCACGAATGGAATCCCACCGACGGTTGGTCTACCAATCAAGGTGGTTGGGACTGGGCTCTTAACTTAAAAGCTTCTTACTTTAAGTCTTATCTTGCGGAAGGCGATATGCTGATTATGGCATCACAATATGGTACCGGACTTGGTGCCGGAACTTATCGTAATGTTTTCGGCAATGAATTAATCTTTAATTTAAATACGGTAACTACCGATCATCGCGGCATTAACATTGCCGAAGCGCTTAACCCGTCAACGATTAATATTAAGTTAATTGAATTAGAGTAGTATAAAAATCAGCGGATAAGTCGAGGAAATACCCTCGACTTATCTCCATATGGTGAAATATGAAATTTGAGAAGTTATACAACAGTCGTTTTTTTACTTTTTTTGAATTTTTTTATCGTTTAGTTATTTTAAATTTTATAACCGTTTTATTTAGTATACTGGGACTTGTGGTCTTTTCCTTGATGCCGGCGTTGGTGGCGTTAATTATTATTATACGCTCGCTAAAGGGCGATAATGAGTTTCCGGTTTTGACCACTTACATTAATGCTTTTGTAAAAAACTATCGGAGGGTACTTAAATTATCAATTTTTTATTTGATAATCGGTTTAGTTTTAGTTTTTAATACATATTTTTTCTATCTGGGTTATGTGCAAAATCAAGGCGTTATTAATGAGGTATTTTATTATCTTGCTTTGTTTATTGATTTAGTTTTTATATTAGTTTTTACCAATGCTTGTTTTATTTGTGTTTATTTTCCCAATCTAAATAATCGGAAAATTATAAAATATTCTTTTATTTTATTGCGGGCCATTCCCCGCCAGGCTCTGTTAATCTTATTAATGTTGGTCGGAATGGTAGTGATTTTATACATTAATATTTTAAATATTATAATTATTTTTATTTTTATTGCTCTTTTTATTTTTATATCAAATCTTTTGTTGGAAAAAATATATCTTAGTTTGGTTGCTGCTGGCGTTAAATCGCTGGATGCATTTATATATATTCGAAGACAAGGTGAAAACTCTTAATTTGTAAGGAGAAGGTAATGAAAAAAAAGATATTAATCATTATTCTCATCACCGGTATCGGTTTATTGCTCTTTTTATGGGCATACCAAAATTCTGCATCCGTTCAATCGGCAACTTATCAAGGCTCCGTCTATCAAAGCGGCGACCGCTCATATACCGATTATTATAATTACTTAGCCGGAATAGAAGATAAAGTATATCCTGAAAACGAGCTTGTAATTGCGGCTGATATGGGTTATCGCTATCAAAATAATGGGTTTGATGAAGATTGTTATATTACGGAGTTTGAAGGCAGAAGCGGTCTTTATATTCCCGAGACGGGCGAAGTGAGTTGGGAAGTGGAAGTGCCGGTTAGCGGCTTATATAATATTGAGATTCTTTATTATCCGATTTCCGGCCGCAGTGCGGCGATTGCCCGGGGACTGAAGATTGACGGTAATATTCCTTTTAAAGAAGCATCAAGTTTTATTTTGCCGCGGATTTGGGTTGACCAATATAATGTAGAAAGCCGCCGCGAACCGGGCAAACATGATTTAAAACCTTCACAAATTGAAAAAAACAGATGGAATATTGAGGCTGTTCGCGATACCAACGGTTATTATGACGGCCGGTCTTATTATTTTTATTTTGAAGCCGGTTCGAGAAATTTAACGCTGACGGCGGTTAGAGAACCGGTGGTTATCGCGGAAATTAAGCTTTACAATAAAACAACGGAATTAAGTTATAAGGAAACGCTACAACTTTATCAGGCAGCCGGTTATTCCGAAATTGACAGTGCTTTGCTTGAAGGCGGTTATTATAAAGTTCAAGGCGAAAATGCTTATGAAAAATCAGCCCCGACCTTGGCCCCAACCGCGAACTGGAGCAGTTTTAAGGTTGATCCTTATGAGAAATTCATAACCCGTTATAATACTATCGGCGGATATGGTTGGCGGGTTGCCGGCGATTGGATTACTTGGGAAGTGGAAGCGCCGACATCCGGCTTTTATCGCCTTACCTTTAAGGTACTGCAAAACCATAATCGGGGGATGGACAGTACAAGAATTCTTTATATTAACGGTGCGGTTCCGTTTTCCGAATGCCGAAATATTCGCTTTCGTTATAGCGGTGATTGGCAAAATGCCACATTGGGGAACGGCGAAGAAGATTACTTATTTTATTTTAAGGCCGGGCGTAATACAATTACTTTGGAAGCAACAATTGGCGTTTACGATAATGTGATTCGAACCACCGAACAGACAATTGTTAATTTAAACCGATTATATCGAAAAGTGGTGATGATTACCGGGGTTGCTCCCGATAAATATCAGGATTATTTACTAAAAGAAAGAATTCAAGATTTATATGAAATGATTAATGACAGTATTGAAAAGCTTGAGTTTTGTGTTGATGAAATTATTGGGATTGCCGGTGAACGCAGCAATTTAATTGGAACCTTCGAACGAACGCTTCTTCAATTACGAAGATTTATAAAGAGTGAACAAAATATTCAAAGAAGTCTTAAGGAATTAGAAGATAATGTTGCGGCGTTGGGGACATGGGTAATGAATATTTCCGAACAGCCGTTATCGGTAGATTGCATATATCTGCAAGGGGTCGGCAGCAAACTGCCAAACGCTTCAACTAATTTTTTTCAAAAACTTTGGCATGAAATAGTAATGCTAATCGGCAGTTTCGGCGTTAATACCTCACTTGAAAGCAGCGTTAAGGCCGATGGTCCGACGATTACGATATGGGTTTTTTCCGGCCGCGATCAGTCGCAACTGTTACGGCAGTTAATTGATGAGTCATTTACTCGTGATAAACAAATTAATGTAAAACTTAAATTGGTAAATGCGACGGCGTTATTGCCGGCAACATTATCGGGTAACGGTCCCGATGTAGCTTTGGGGGTCGGACAAAATATTCCCGTTAATTGGGGAATTAGGCAGGCTTTGGTTGACTTGACTCAATTTGATGATTTCTCTGAAGTTGCGGAACGTTTCAGCAATAGCGCAATTACACCTTTTTGTTTTCAGGATGCGGTTTATGCTCTTCCTGATACCGAAGATTTTTTGGTAACCTTTGTAAGAAGCGATATTGCGGATGAAATGGGTTTTACGGTTCCCAAGACATGGAATGAGGTATTGGCCTTGGTTCCGGCCTTGCAGCGGTCTTATCTCGATTATTATATCCCTAATACTCGGGGGGCCTTAAGTACTTTAATGTATGCGATGATTGTTCAAAACGGGGGGGAACTTTATCAAAGTGACGGTAAAAAAACATCGTTAATGGAACGGGCATCAACCGAAGCTTTTATCGATTTCACAAGTTTTTTTACCGATTACGGTTTTGCCGTTCATGCCAACTTTCCCAACCGCTTCCGCAGCGGCGAAATGCCGATTGGTATTTACAACTATTCTTTATATAACACCTTATCGGTATTTGCTCCGGAAATCAGAGGTCAGTGGCAATTTGCGCCGCTTCCCGGTTATGAAAAAGCCGGAGTGATTAATAATCAAACAACATCAACGGTCACCGGTTCGGTTATCTTGGCTGATTCTAAAGAAAAAACCGCCAGTTGGGAATTTTTAAAATGGTGGTTATCGGCTGAGACCCAAACCGGTTACAGTCGGGGAATGGAAGCGATTCTGGGAGCGGCCGCCCGATATCCGACCGCCAATCTTACGGCTTTTAAAAATTTACCCTGGTCGGTGCAAGATTATTATATTTTGGAACAACAACGAAAAAAGGCTGTCGGCGTTCCGACGGTTCCCGGCGATTATATTGTCGGACGTTATCTTGATAATGCTTTTCGTTCGGCGATTAATAACAATCTTAATCCCCGCGATACTTTATTTGAATATGCCCAAAAAATCGATATTGAAATTATGAGAAAACGGAAAGAATTCAATCTTGATTAGAGAGGAAGAAATCTATGAATAACCTGATTGAAAAAAAGAAAAAGCCCCGTCTTTGGTTTCAGATTAAAAAAAATAAAGTATCATATTCAATGATTGCGCCGTTTTTTCTTATCTTTTTTACTTTTACCGTTTTACCGGTTCTTATGAGTTTTGGTCTTAGTTTTACTTCATTTGATATGCTGCAAACTCCGAAATTTATCGGACTTGATAATTATATTAATTTATTTTTAAACGATGAAGTTTTTTTAATTGCGGTGAAAAACACATTTATTCTTGCGGTTATTACCGGTCCCGTATCTTATATTATGGCATTTGTTTTTGCTTGGTTAATTAATGAGTTGCCGCGCAAAATCCGTTGGCTGATGACCCTTATTTTTTATGCGCCTTCAATCAGCGGCAGTGCTTATTTGCTTTGGCAATTAATTTTTTCATCGGATATGTACGGTGTTTTAAATGCAACCCTGATGAATTTGGGTATTACTAACGCCCCGATTCTTTGGCTTGATACTCCGAAATACGCCTTGCCGATTTTAATAATTGTCCAACTGTGGTTAAGCTTGGGTGTTTCGTTTTTGGCTTTTATCGCCGGTTTGCAAACGGTTGACAAAACTTTATATGAAGCCGGGGCGATTGACGGTGTTCGTAACCGTTGGCAGGAACTGTGGTATATAACATTACCGCAGATGAAGCCGCAATTGATGTTTGGGGCCGTAATGCAAATTACCAGTGCTCTCGGTATCGCTGCGGTTTCGATAAATCTTCTGGGTTTTCCCTCAACCGAATATTCCGGTCATACGATTGTAACTCATTTAATGGACTTTGGATCGACTAATTCTACCCGGTTGGAAATGGGCTATGCTTCAGCGATAGCCACGGTCTTATTTTTCATTATGCTCGGTACGAACTTAATTGTTCAGAAGGTTATCAGAAGGGTGGGAACGTAATGGAAGATAAGGTTAAACATCAGGAATCGGTTGTTGCCGCTTTAAAACGGGAAGAGTTAAAGTGGATTAAAGAAAAATATCGTAAACGGAGCCGCCGAAAAGTAAGGCTGAGCCGTTCTTGGCAAGGTGATGTTTTCGTTATAATGGTCTTGGTTTTATTCGGGGCATTCAGTGCTTATCCCTTGGTGTTTACGATTGCCAATTCTTTGAAACCGCTTGACGAAATATTTAAGTTTCCGCCCCGGCTTTTTCCGCAACACATTACTTTTGAACATTTTGTTGATCTTTTCAATTTAATCGGAAATACTCAAATCCCGATATCGCGTTATTTATTAAACACAATTTTAATCACCCTGCTTGGAACCATCGGACATGTATTTCTGGCTTCTCTATGTGCTTATCCTTTGGCCAAGCATAAGTTTCCGGGAAAACATTTAATTAATCAAATGGTCGTTTATTCTTTGATGTTCAGTGCCGCCGTAACGATGATTCCGACTTATATGATTTCCAGTTGGTTGGGACTGATTGACAGTCAACTTGCCATTATTATTCCCGCTTTTGGTTTTTCTCTTGGGATATTTTTAATGCGGCAATTTATCAATACGATTCCCGATGAACTGTTGGAAGCCGCCAAAGTAGACGGTGCCAATGAGTATCAGATTTTCTTCCGAATTGTCATGCCGCTGGTCAAGCCGGCTTGGTTGACCCTGATTATACTTCTTTTCCAACAATTATGGGGAACTGACGGCGGTAATTATATTTTTACCGAAAACTTAAAACCCTTAAGCTATGCTTTAAGACAAATTGTCGCCGGCGGTGTGCCGCGAACGGGAACTGCCGCCGCGGTTACGGTAATAATGCTAATAGTTCCGATTACGGTCTTTATTATAAATCAATCGCGGGTTCTCGATACAATGGCACATACGGGATTAAAGTAGGTGAAACATGAAAAAATTAATTATATTTATTTTTATAATTTATATCGTTTTTGCTTTTTTTTCACTGCGTATTAATGCCGCTTATAATTATGGTCCGTTTGGCGAGGTTGTGGCTTCCGCGGAAGCGTTGATTGCGCAAAAGGTAGTTGATTCTTCCAATTTGACTGATACTGACGGTAAAAAATGCGAATATGTTTTTGGGGAGTTGGTTGATGTCTTTGCTTATCAAAACCGGGTATTTTTGGTTGATAAGAGTAATAATTGTGTTGTCGTGCTCGATGATGAATTTCGCTACCTTACAACTTTCGGTCTAGATGAGGAAACGGGAAAACTAAAAAAACCAAACGGGATATTTGTTACTGCGGATTATATATATGTTGCCGATACCGAAAATAAACGGGTTGCCATCTTTAATCACGATTATGAGTTTGCCTGGGAAATTACCACCCCGGATGATCCTTCGTTTAAACAGAATCCTGAAGATAAGTCGGGATATGATTTTAAGCCCTTAAAAATAACTGTAAATTCAACGGGACGGATTTATGTGGTTGCCGAGCAGATATTTGAAGGTATAATTGACTTTAATCCCGACGGTTCTTTTTCCCGTTATATCGGAGCCTCAACGATTACTTTATCGGTGTGGGATGCTTTTTGGCTCTATTTTACAACCGAAGCCCAACGTAAAGCACAAGGCTATCGTTTGGCTACCAGTTTCGTCAACGTTAATGTTGATGCCAAAGGTCACCTATATACTTTATCGGGGCTCTCCGAAGGCCGCCGAATAATAAAAAAACTTAATAATAAAGGGCATGATATTATGTGGCGCAATGGCTATGTTGCTCCGGTCGGTGATGTTATTCATATTGGCGGTCGGGTAAAAGTACCGACCGGGCCCAGTCAGTTAGTCGATATTGATATTAATGATTATGGCAATTATTGTGTTCTGGATAAAACGCGGGGACGAATATTTGTTTATGATTTTGAAGGTTATCTTCTATATATCGGCGGCCAACTTGGAAATATCGGCGGAACCATCAATAATCAAAGTTCTTTATTTTTAAGTCCGGAAGCTTTATGCTTTTATCGGGAAAATATTTTGGTGGTTGATTCTTTAAATAAAAATTTGATTGTTATGGGATATACCGAATTCGCTCATCTGGTTAATCAGGCTACTGAACATTATTATTACGGTGAATATCAGGCGGCAAAAGAAGTTTGGGAAGATGTGCTTATTCACAATACCAACTATTATCGCGCTTATAGCGGAATCGGAAAAGCAGAGTTACGGGAAGGCGACTATCGGCGCGCGATGGTCAATCTTAAACTCGGTTATGACGATTATAATTATTCCAAGGCTTATAAGCAATATCGCTATCAAAAAATGACGGTTATTTTTCCTTATGTTGCCGCGGCGGTGTTGGCATTGGCTGTTTATTTGATTGTTCGTTCGATAAAAGTCTCAGTTCAACGGGAAAAAGAGGAGGAAAAGGATGAATAGTACTTTGAAAAAAATACATAAAGAGTCAGTAAGGACTGTTTTCAAAGATTTATTCGGCCATCCTTTGTATCTTCTTTCCCATCCGATTAAAGGATTTGACCAGTTTAAACGGGAAAATACGGGAAAAAGCTATGTTGCCTGGTTTTACTTCGGAATGATGATTTTGGTCAATATTATCGCTTTTAACGGCAACGGATTTTTGGTAAATAAAAATAATCCCAAAGATTTTAATATTTTCCTGATAATCGGATTGGTTGTTTTTCCGGTGGCAATTGCTACCGTTGCTAATTGGGCTTCGACTGCTTTAATGGACGGCAAAGGGACAATGACGGAAATATTCAGGGTTATCGGTTATTCTTTTTTTCCTTATGTATGGCTTAGTCTATTTGCCACCATTATCAGTAATTTTATTACATATGAAGAAATAATCTTTTTCCATTTTTTTAATTCGTTGGGAGTTGTCCTTTTGGCTTACATGATGTTTTTTGGATTAATGGGAATTCATGAATTCGGTTTGATGAAAACCATTATGATGTTTGTTTTCACCATCATTGCCATTGCGGCGGTTTTGTTCGTTATTTTATTGTTTTTATCTTTGATTCAATATACCTATTCTTTTATCGATTCAGTTATCGATGAGTTTATTTGGAGGTTTTGGTAATGAACGAAAACAATTATAAACCTCTTCCCCGGTATCAAAGGTTTAGTCGCAAATTAAGAAACGTGATTAAGAATTACTTTCAAAATTACCGTTTTCCCTGGGTAAAAATATGCATTGTTGTTTTAATTGGCTTAATTGTACTAAGTGTTTATTTAATAGTGGTATTAACCAAAGTAAAGGTGGCACCGCGGGAAGCTTATAATAAAGAAGGTTTTGTTTCGGCTGTCGATTATCGGAAAACAAGCGGCAATGAGTCGGTTTTGGAAAATGATAATTATCGTTTGGTTTTAAACAATAACGATACAACCTTTGTTTTAACCGATAAAGAAAGCAATCAGAAGTGGCACTCTAACCCGGAAAGCGCATCAGTACGCTATCGCGATCCGCTTATTGTGTATTATAGCGGAGCATTGGGAGCGGTGCAGAAAATGGGAGTAATTGAAAATGCGGTTAATTATGATGATTTTCTGATTAGAAAAAGCAGTGACGCCATCGAGGTGTTGTATTTAATCGGCGGGAAAAAAGAAGTCGACACTTCGGATTTCCCGAAAATAATGACTGATGGAAGAATGCAGGAGAAAATTCTTTCCCAATTGGCCCCGGGGACGACTCCGTATCGCCGGGTTACGGAACAGTGTTATGTTTATGGCGAAATGAAAGGAGAAAAAATCTGGCAATTAAAAGACGGGATTCAAACTTCACTTTTAAAGGTTTTATATGATATTTTCTATAATCAATGCGGTTATACCACTCAGGATTTGGAATATGATTTACAATTAAGCGGTATAAAATATGAAGATAAATACGCCTATATTGAAATTGCGGTTCGATATATCTTAAATGAGGACGGGCTTGATGTTAGGTTAATAAACGGCTCTATATTTGAAAAAGAAAAATATCCCTTGGTATATGTGGATCTCCTTCCTTATTTTGGTTGTGCCACTACGTATGATCATGGATATACGCTTATACCCGACGGGAGCGGGGCTTTGATTGAACATAATAACAGCCGTTCCTTTGCCGTTCCCTATCATCAACGTATTTACGGTAAAGATGCGACGGAGATAAAAGCGGTAATGACGCCGCCGACGGAAAAAATCAGTTTTCCCGTATACGGCATTCGACGTAACGATTCCGCAGTTATTGCAATATGCGACGAAGGTGCGGAAATGACGTCAATTATCGCCAATAGCAGTACGGTCGACAATCCCTATAACCAAGCATATTACCGCTATTATCTTCGGGAAGCGGAAAGTTTTGAATTTTCCTCATATCAAAGACTTGTCACTGTTATCGAGTGGACAGTTTGGTATAATACCGCTGATTTTATGGCTAAGTACCGGACGGTAAACGAAGATGAAGGCAGTTATACGGCCATGGCTCATGCTTATCGGACATATCTTCAAGATTGCGGAATTATTACTTTCGGCAATAAAACAAGCGGACTCAGTTTTAATCTGACGCTTTTAGGTGGATATATTGCCAACGAGAACTTCCTCGGTATTCCCTACAAAAAAGTCCAAGCTTTAACCGATACAGAAGAAGCATTGTTTATTGCCGAGAAATTAAAGGATCAAGGCATTGAAAACCTTAATATTATCTATCGCGGTTGGTCGAATAACGGTCTCAAACCGACCTTTATCGGCAAATTGCATTATAACCGTTCCGTCGGCAAAAGGCAGGATTTTAAAACGTTGCAAGCAAATCTAGATACGCTTAATGTTAAGTTTTATCCCGGGGTTTATTTGCAGACGGCTTATACCGGCAGTGATATAAAGCAAAACAAAGCTGCGGTCCGTAATGTTTTGGGACGAGTGGTAAAAAACTATGATTATAATGAAGCATCATTTTATGCCGATACCGCTACCCTTCCCTATTACACCTTAAAACCGACGACTTATAATAAAACTTTAAGTTCTCTCGTTTCCGAGTTAAATAAATTTAACTGCCGCAATATTGCTTTTCACGATTTTGGCAGCAGTATATACGGAAGTTATTATAAAAAGGATACTTATTTTCGCAGCGACTCTCAACGTTTTTTTGAGGAAGCAATAACAAAACCGATTGATTTAAATAAAAGAGCTTTCTTTGACCCCAATCTTTATGCTTTGCGTTATTGTGATTTGGCCTTTGATTTGCCGGTTACTGCCACCCCTTATCAAATAATCGGCGCCGCTGTTCCGTTCTGCCAATTGGTATTAAGCGGTTGTCTTGATTATAGCGGTAAATCATTTAATATTGATGATAAATACTTATATCAGTGGCATAAAATGAAAGCAATTGAGACCGCTTCAAATATAAGTTTCACTTGGAGTTACAAGTCGACAATTGATTTGGCCGATACCGAGTATTCGCATTATTATTCAACTTATTACCTTAATTGGTATGATCGGGCCGTTGAAACATATCATGAAATAAATAATCTTGGCCTTGATGGTGCCTATCTATTTAATCACAGTCTGCTCCGTAATGACGGAAGTGTCATAAAGTCAATCTATAGTAACGAGATGGAAATTGTTTTTAATTATGGCGAAAGTACCTATTTATACGGTGAGGATAGCATTGCCCCCAATAGTTACCTGGTTGTAAAGGGGGGGCAAAAATGAAATACAATCCAAAAAAATATTTAATTTTAGATAATAAATTACGGGATAAAACAGCTAAACTTACTGCTCGAAAACAAAAGTTAGAAACAATACACACCGATTTACTAGCTTGCGAATCCGAAAAGATAAATATCAGAAAACTATTGCGGTTAGAACGGAAAATTATTAATATCAATAATAATATTGCTTTCAATCAAGCCAAAATAGAAGCGGTTGCGGCCGGTAAATATCCGGTTAAAGGGTTAAAAAAACAAACGGGCGGATTCTTAAGCGTTTCGGCGCGTAATGTTGTTGTAACTTATTTAAACCAGAAAAAAGAAATACAGGGAAATCTATTAGAAGCGGCAACCAAACGGTATATTACCCTGGCAAAAGCAAAGCAGGAAGGACAAAAACGTATTAGTTTACGCCGGGTCGTTGATGCCGGTCGCGGCATGGAACGGTTAAATAGCAAAGTTCAGC
>Ga0265293_10005138_pt1 | contig 22203 bp, 13 predicted proteins | sample Munlanlewell138R_FD_192505 | JGI IMG/M metagenome (GOLD analysis project Ga0265293, IMG submission 192505) | Leachate microbial communities from a municipal landfill in Southern Ontario, Canada - Leachate well 138R | ecosystem: Engineered > Solid waste > Landfill > Unclassified | place: Canada... | reverse complement strand
ATTGATAGACCCCCATGCCTTAAAAACTCAGGCCCGAAGGGCGTAAAAAAGTTGAACGGAGCACAGATTGCTCCCTAAATAGTTACAGGAACTGTCTCAATATCGTTGTCAGACTCCGTGCCGGTGGTTTTATCGCACAGAATTTTGGGCCCACGATTAATGATTGTTTCTCTACCGCCTCGGTTGCAGGCACTGAAGAAGTCGGAGGGCTCATTGGGACAAATGACGGTTCGATTAATGACTGCTACGCTACAGGTTCAGTCACGGGCTCAATTTCTGTGGGCGGTCTTATAGGCACCCATCAAGGAAATACAGTAAACCGCTGCTATGCCACCGGTGACGTGCGTGGCATCGAGACGGACGCCTTTTCCTATTCAGCCGATGTCGGCGGTCTTATCGGCACAAAAGAATTGTTTGACAATGAAGTCATTGACTGTTACGCTTCCGGAAATGTAACAAGTAATAGTAATGGTTATAGCTTTGGCGGTCTTGTCGGGGCAAACCGTAAAGGCGATATACGGCGGTGTTACGCTGTAGGATCCGTCGCCTGCACTAGGTACGGCGGCGGTCTTGCCGGTTCCTTCTCTGGCGGAAGCATGAACAGTTGTTTTGCCACGGGAACGGTGGTCACGGAGGAGTATGATGCAGGTGGGCTTATCGGCTATAACGGTGGGATAATCACAGACTGTTACGCGTGGGCTTCGGTAAAGGGGGATGAGTTCGTGGGGGGACTTATTGGAGAAAACGATGAAGCAAGCCTAAACCGTTGTTATGCTATAGGTAAGGTTGAGGGCGATAAAAATGTGGGCGGACTCATTGGCGCGAATGTTATAAGCGGTGTAAACCGGAGTTTTTGGGATACAAATACGACTGAGCAAGAAACCAGCGCCGCGGGGTCGGAGAGGATACTGCCGCTCTGCAAAGCATAGTCACCTACCGAGATGCCGGTTGGGATCAAGGCGGATGGATCATGCGGGAAGGAAGCTACCCCCGTTTGCCTTGGGAAGACGGACTCGAGGAATGGCCGCCCATTCCAGCCTTTGATCCGAGTACGCTGTCTATACCCGGAAGCGGCACGGAAGAAGATCCTTACCAAATCAATTCACCGGAGCATTTTTTCTACTTAAGTAAATACGCAATTTTTACGACCGCTCATTTGCTGCTAACGGCGGATTTGGATCTTGAGGATCAAAGATTTTATGCCTTGGGAGAAGGTGACGGATTTCGTGGCGTATTTGACGGCGGGGGACATGTCCTCCGCAACGGAACTATTCTTATCGCTGACAGCGCTAATGCCGGATTGTTTTCTGTACTCGGTGAAGGTGGTGTTATTCGAAACTTGGGCGTCGAAAATCTGGCGGTATTGGGAAGCTCTATCGTAGGCGGCCTTGTCGCCAAAAACGATAAGGGCACGATTAGCAATTGCTATACGACAGGCAGCGTTACAGGCGAAGGCGACGAAAACACCTGTGTCGGCGCATTGGTGGGCTGGAATATCGAAGGGGATATTACGGACTCTTATGCCACAGGTAAGGTTTCGAGCACCGGTATGGCGGGCGGATTGGTGGGATCCAATGCAGACGGCATCCTGCGTGATTGTTATGCCGCTGGTGATGTAACCGGACAAAAAACTTATGCCGGGGGACTGGCCGGGTTTAGCACAAGTGCCGGGACCGTCAGCAATTGTCACGCGTCGGGTGTAGTTCGCGGTGAAAGGTATGCAGGCGGACTTTTAGGGGGCAACACCGGTCCCGTCACCGACTGTTACGCCACCGGCGGCGCCATCGGCACTTGGGGGGTAGGTGGATTGATAGGCGGGAATGGCGGTAGCGGTACGGTGCTAGATTGTTATGCTATCGGCACTATTTATGGCGGCGATAACGTTGGCGGGCTTATTGGAGAAAACTATGGCGATGTGAGCAGCTGCTATTTTTCAGGTAAGGTGGGGGGCAGTGATTTTACGGGCGGACTCATCGGTTCGAATGAAGACGGTGACATCAGCAATTGCTACGCCACGGGCTTGGTCTACGGCTATTTTTATCCGGCCGGTCTGGTCGGCTTTAATAGTGGCGGCACAATCTACAGCTGCCTGTCTACGGCTGAAGTACGCGTTCTGGAAGCTTTTGGCGGTGCCCTTGTCGCGCTCAATGGCGGTGGTGGAACGATTACGGACAGCTATTGGGATATGGATCGGGCAGTGTGGCCTTTCAGCGAAGGCGGTGAACCGCGTTCAACGGAAGAGCTGACCTATCCTTACGCAGAGGACGTTTACGCGGACTGGGATTTTACAAACCTATGGCATCATGATGAGGACGGAACCAAAAACGATGGCTACCCTTATCTTCAGACCGTAGCGCCTATACTATGGCAAGGGGAGGAAGAGCCTGCAGAAGGTGAGCCTAGTCATGAAGGCGAGGGCGGTGTTGAGGGTGAGCCTAGTCATGAGGGCGAGGGCGGTGTAGAGGGTGAGCCTAGCCATGAAGGCGAGGGCGGCGTTGAGGGTGAGCCTAGTCATGAAGGCGAGGGCGGTGTTGAGGGTGAGCCGAGCCATGAAGGCGAAGGCGGCGTTGAGGGTGAGCCTAGCCATGAAGGCGAGGGCGGTGTTGAGGGTGAAGGTGAAAGTCCCGACGAAAGCTGCGGTTGTTGTAAATCTTCCGACGAAAAGATGGGTTGGCCTACATTAATACAGAAAGGTTTAGGGGACTGGCTCCTTATTGGCGTGAGTCTCTTGGGCTTGGGAATCATAACCCGCGCCTCCCATTAATCTAAAAACTATTGCGTGCATAACGAGACCCTTTCCATTGCGAGCGGGTCTCGTTTTTTTCTTAGATGCACGACCGAGCGCTGTTGGTGGGATCTGTGTAAAAAACGGCGGCAGCGCCGCAGCACTGTTATTGAATCGTGTATTCATGATAAAATAACGTATATGCGTAGGTCTTGGCTTTATGAGTCGAAGGACTGAAAAATAAGGAGATTTTATTATGCCGCTGTTTGCATATCGATGTTTGGATTGTGACGCGCACACGGAAGTGTTGGTGCGTAATGATGAGACGGTAGTCTGCCCTGAATGTGGTTCCGAACGTATGGAACGCCAATTGAGCCGTTTTGCCGCTGTGAGCAGCAGCGCGTCAAGTGAGGGTAGCTGTACCGACTGTTCCGTTTCGCAAAGCTGCGGATGTCCGCTTCAAGGTGGATGCAATTAAAACCATTCACGGATAAAGGCGAGATGAATTTTTCATGACCTCTAAAGGGCAACAGAATTACTATACACCGTCGCCGGGCGGGCGCTTTATGATGGCGATGTCGGCGGCACAACGGCGGCGCCCCATAAGTTTTTACCTCCTTGTGCTGATCCCGGTCGTATTGATTTTGGGGGTTTATCCCCTGAACAGTGCCGCATCGCCCCGGTCTTTTCTCTTTTATTGCTCCCTCATTCTGTTTTTCCTATGGCTGGTCAGTGCCTTGGCAATCAATGATTTCATCGCTCTTTTCCGTAAACACCGTTGTGAGCAGCGCCAAGCGTATCGTGATACCTTGGGTGATCCTGATTTTGTGGATTTGTTGGGTAACCGCGTACGAAGCCGTTTAAAGGATAGCTATAAACCCAAAGCTTGAGTCCGGAGAAAAAGTGTGTTCTAGCGCGTCGACAGATAGCGAAGTGTGTTGGAGAATCCGAAGGAAGCGCGCTGTTTTCAATCCGTACATAAGCAAAATTTTTGTTGACAAATTTGTCTAACATTATGTATAGTATGAGTTCTAGCATAAAATGTGGGTAGTTGTAAATAAATAACCTGTCGTTTAAAAGCAATTTTGCAACAGTGACGACCGCCTATAGCTGTGCGGATATGCGTCGACGGTTAATTGAGAGTAGTGGAAAAAAAGGATGATACAAGGGAAGTCCGAATGCAGCCGGTCTATGAGGCTTGCACGGTTTGTTCCTGTAGTCAAGTATGGAGGTTGTCCATGGGCCGTTATACACTGATCCAAGTCTTGTCGCTAATGATGACTGTGGTGGTGCTCCTGTTTAGTTCCGGATGTCCCGTCTCACCGCCTTCCTACAAACTTACGGTTCAAATAGAACCGGATTATAGCGCGGGGAAGGTGGAAGTCACGCCGTTGAAAGCCAACTACAGCTTGGGCGAGCAGGTTAAAGTAGAAGCCTTTGCCTATCCCGGCTATCGCTTCTTGCGCTGGAGAGGTGACTATCTGGGAGATGACGCCCGCGTGAATTTGTATATTCAATCCAATACAAATCTCGTCGCTGAATTTCGAAAAGTATACGATTACGAAGGGGAAACCGAGGGCGAGTATGAAGGGGAACTGCCGGAATTTATCATTGCGACACGAAAGATCGAAGCAAATAACGTGAGCCTTGAAGTGAAGCCTTTGGAAGGCACCGGCGTATGGGGCGTAAGAGAATATATTCCGCTTGGGTTAACAGTATCCAATCTTGTCGGCCCTTCTGCCGCATGGGATCGAGGACCGCGCGAGGTTACTTTTTGGAGCACCGATCTCACACCTGTCGTTGTCAGTTATAGCCTATCCGGACCTGATGGGATCTACACCATTACCGGTGAGCAAGGATATGACGGCGACAGCTTTGACACGCCCGGCGACTCGAAGCTTGTAATCGGAGACGTAACAGAAGAAGGTGAGGGTGAAGAGCCGGTAGAAGGCGAAGAACCTGCCGAGGGCGAAGAGCCGGTAGAAGGCGAAGAGCCTGTTGAAGGCGAAGATCCGGTAGAGGGTGAAGAACCCGTTGAAGGCGAAGAACCCGTTGAAGGTGAAGAGCCTGTTGAAGGCGAAGATCCGGTAGAGGGCGAAGAACCTGTTGAAGGCGAAGAGCCGGTTGAAGGCGAAGAGCCTACCGAAGGCGAAGAACCGGTTGAAGGCGAAGAGCCGGTAGAAGGTGAAGAACCCGTTGAGGGTGAAGAACCGGTAGAAGGTGAAGAACCCGTTGAAGGTGAAGGGCCTGTTGAAGGCGAAGAACCCGGTGTTGGTGATGCTTTGATTGCCTACATCTATGAAAACGACGACTGCTATTCTATTACTCCGACTATTGAACAACCTTCCATGACGGCAACAGCCTATATTATCGAAGAGATGCGCTCTCAATGCTGGAATCCGGACGACGCGGTCTATGACGGTACGGACTGGGTGCACTCCGTTGTTATTATCAATCCCCGCAACCGAGTTACGAATACAGCGTTGTTATTCATTGATGGCGGCAGCCGTAACTCGGCTATTACGGTTGAGCAATCCTTAGTGGCCATTGCCGCGGCAGCGGGAGCGCCTGTGGTACATATCAAAAATGTACCCAGCCAACCGATGACATTTTGGGACGAAGTAATCCCTAACAAAGAAGAAGACAACAGCTCCGGTTCTGATTTCGTCTTGCGCAATCGTTCCGAAGATGCGGCGATTGCCTACAGTTATGATAAATATCTCGAAGATTATCGTAACGATGAGGAAGCGTCGCAGCCCTGGCCGCTTCTCTTCCCCATGGTCAAAGCTGCTGTACGCGCCATGGATACAGCAGAATTCCTGCTTGCCGGGGAAGGTCCTCCTATAAAGGATTTTGTGGTGGCAGGCGCTTCAAAACGCGGATGGACTACGTGGCTTACCGGTGCGGTGGATCCCCGGGTAAAAGCGGTGGCGCCCATCGTCATTAATGTGTTGAACATGGAGAAGAACCTACTGCACCATCGCAAAGCCTACGGCTATTGGTCGCCTGCTATCTATGATTATGCGCAGAAAGGAATTTTTGATCAGCTAATTCCCACCAGCACCACGCCGGAATTGACCCCTGAAGCGAAAGCGCTGCTCGCATTGGTGGATCCGTATAAATATGTTGAAGCAGATAAATTCCAAGGCAAATCGGTGTACATGATTAATGCCACCGGTGATGAATTCTTTGTGCCTGATTTAGGGGAAGAGGATGATTCAATTGATTTGCTGCGGAAAAAATCGCTCTGGGCCTATCCTAGCTTTAATCCCAATGTGGGGCACGGTATGGGCGGATTGGATCAGGCCGTCAATCTGACAGATCCCTATAGCCCCGGTTCCATGCTTCTGGGTTGGTTCATGGCCGTTTCCCAAGACAAAGGGCTGCCCAGGTTCACCTGGTCTTTTAATAAAGACGGCAGTATCAGCGTGGAGACCGACCCGACGAACCCGCCCAAGGAAGTGCGGCTCTGGCAGGCAACATCCCGCAACAAACGAGATTTCCGTAATCCCGTCTTAGGCAATGCTTGGTCAGTAACCAATTTGACGGGCAGAGGAAGCGAAAACAAATATACAGGCAAACCCTTGCCCCCCAAGACGGGTGACTATACCGGATTTTTTATCCAGTTAAAATATGCCAATCCTGTTCAGGCTCCGGCGGGCATGGCTCCCGAGTTGGTTTTTTCTTCTCCCGTGCGGGTATTGCCTTTGGATGAAAAGGGAGCGCCCGCCTATCCCGATTTTAGTGCGCCTGTGAACGCTACCGAAAAACGCCCTGATGCAGTGAAATTTACCAAGGACAAACTGCCCCTGATTGTTGTTCATGGTTCCCCCTATGAAATGGGCAAACAATATGGCGCCGCTTTACAAGGGCAGATTAAGGACTTTCTGAGCGCAGTTGAAGAGGATCAAATTAACGATGCAGATAAGGATGAAGACCTTTCTCTAGATTATGGAGAGATTTGGACGAGTGCACAGACCTGGATGGATCAGCGTATTCTTGACGAAATCGACGGTATCGTGGAAGGTGCAGAACTCAATAAAACAGAATCATCGTGGCTTCATTTCGCGCACGCAAAAGCCTTGTATCAACTCAACGAAGATTTTGAGAACAGCGCCTTTATCCCCTATCGGGAGATGACTGCAGGGGCAGATTTGTTCCATGTCGCCTCCTTCAATATTCCTAAGCCTAAAGAGCAGCCGCCGCTTACTTCTTCCTGGTTTGATTTTCCGTGGGATACGCCCCTGTGCATGATTCTCTACGTGCCGGAAACCGGTGTGCCTCATGTGAACTGCACCTTTGCAGGCTTAACATTAGGCTTTACCGGCGCCAATCTTGCCGGTATTACGGTGAGTCCTATTTCCACACCGGGAACTCAACCAGGTCCAACCGCATTACCCTTGATGCGCTCCCTGCTTTATGATGCCTTGAGTTTGCGTGATGCCTTGGACGGCTTACAGCTCGGCGCCGTTAACGAAGAGTTGGATGAAGCCTATCCCCCCACCAATATCAACTTTTTGATTGGGGACGGCCGCAATGAAAAACGCGCTGTTCAAGCTATATTCGGACCTGATGCAGTATTGTGCGTGAGATACGATTTTGCGCGAAGCAACTTCAATTTAAATAAACGTGGCATTGTATTGGATGCTAGCAGCGATGAAGGATTGACCGCTTTAGAATCAATCTTGAGGAGTTTTGTAAATTCACCCTTTAGATTTACGAATCTTTCGGCTATCGCTGCGGTACCGCCCATGAGTCTCGACAACACCAACTTGTTAAATATTATTTATAGCTTTACCGATACAAGTTTTAATGTGCGGATAGGCGTAGCGAAAGAGGGTCAAGCCGCATGGCAGGATCATTTCGAGCTGGCAGAAATTCAAAAATTATTACCATAACTTAATACAATGTTGACCAATTCACAATATCTAAAAAATGTAGTGGTCATGGAACAAGGACGCGTTAAATGAATAAAGTTGTATGCCAGACTATATTAGAAATAATAAGGATGGGATCCATGAAGCAATTCTCTCATACCCTAAAAATGATGTGCCTTGCAATGGGGCTGTGCCTGATCTTCGTTACCGGTGCCGTTGCTGCGGATCCAAATGTAAAAATCACGCCCCGTGAAGCAACGGGATCATCATCTTTCCCCATATGGACGCAAAATTGGGAATGCAACGTGCCTTGGGATGATCCCGGTGCCACGGCTGTCAATGTGGATACCGGTGAAGATTTGAGTCGATTGATTAAAAGCGAAATTGATGATCCGTCGAACTCCAAGGAATTCACTGTCAAATATTGGGTTGAAATAGACGGTCAAAAATTGGGCTTGGTTCAGCGCAAGGTTTCTGTGATAGACAGTCTCCCTCCTGTGATTAATCTGTTGGCAAGCCAAGAGGGGGTATCGGGGGTACAACTGCTCACGCGGGATTTTGATCCGAAATACGAAGAGCCCGAATGGGTCACAATAATGAGAAACAATCTGAAAGGCAAGGATCCTGTGTGGGATTTTCTGGTTGTGAACCCCCTATTTAATTACGTGCCCACAGGCTGGGCTGATGCCGGTGCCATGCCGTGGCGTTGTTATCATTTAAACCCCTACAAGGAAGCACTCCGTGTATTTGACGCCTGTGAAGGGGAATACACGGAGGATACACTTGATAAAAACATATTTATCGTTGTGACGCGGGTATGTGACAAGGGCGAAGAGTTTTTTGTTACCGGCGGAAGTTTATCAGATATCAATAACAAAAATCTGATTTTTTCGCTGTCTAAAGATCTTGCCTGTGACAACTATGTTGGGTATCGGTTCTACTACTTCGCGAAAGATAGCGGCAATAGAGTGAGTTTTATTTCTCGGCATGTGAGACCTGTTTCCGGAGAAGGTATTTCCTTGGCTGAACCAAAGGAGATCACCATCAGGTGCAACGGAAATCTTAACGAATTACGTATGGCGGAAAGCCGAGATACTGCAGCGTCTGTTTGTCGTGGAAATATAACGCACTTGATTCGGCGTTCCGGTGAAGTTCCCAAAGAGAATGGCTTTTATGTGCCGGGTACCTACTATCTTTACTATACGATTGAAAGCTACCAATCCTCCTTGCAGCTGCGCAAAATTATTGTGGAGGATACGCCCCCGGTCATCCATTTATTTAATCAAAAAGGTGACGAAGTAGACCAACTGTCCCCGGAAAGCCTAATTATTCTACCTTGGTGTGAGTTCCTCTCAGAAGAGGGCACGAATGATGAGGAGAAAGTGCACAACTGGGAGAAAAACTGGTGGCCGATGAAATCTTTGTATGCTCCCGAAGAACCCGAAGAGTATGGTTTCAGTGTTACCCACATTTGTGAGGACAACAGTCTCTTGAGTTCTTGGGTTGACCTTAAAGGTATCGGGATTATTCGAAACACCTTGCTGAATACGGCAGCCGCAGGAAGTGTTTATGACCACGTGGGATTATACCCACTTACCTATGAGTTGAATTATCCGTCTCATAAAATTGTTAGCAAAACGCGTTACGTACTAATCACTGAAAATCTGAGTGTTGACCTTGACTTTCTGGGTTCAGGATATACTATTGAGGACGGACAGGAACTTGTTCGAATTGAATGTGGAAGCAGCACCATTTTCAATCCGCCCGAAGTTGTGCGTGTCTGGAGCCAATGCTCAAATGCGGATTTAACAGCGGTGTATGAAACGACCATAAATGCCTTTAAATGGGAAGGCTCAAGATGGAGCCCCATGGAGTTGAAAGAAGAACCAATTAATACCAGTGAGCCAGGGCGCTATAAATTTATTTATTATGCTAAGTATAAGAGCGGTGAAGATATCCCCATTCATACCCTAAAAGTGCTTGTGGAAGACACACAAGGGCCGATCATTACCCTGAACGAGGGTGAAGAGTTTTATATTCCATGCGGCAGTGTTTTTAAGGAGCCGGGTTTTAATGCAATGGATCAATGCGACGGTGATCTGACCGGGCAAGTGCGAATAAGCGGTTATCCTGTCACGGATCGCGAGTATCGTACCTATACGGTGAAAGACAGTTCCGGTTATGAAAGTTCTGTGCGTCGTAAGATCGTGGATTTGAATCTTGAGATTACGCTCAACCGCGTTGATCAAGAAGAAGTGGATTCCCAAAATAATCCTGTTTTGATTACTGAGTGGGAGTGTAACAAGCCTTTTGTTGATCCCGGTGTTTCAGAAATCACAACATGTACCGGAGAGCCCATCCCCATGGACGGGCTGAAGGTTTCCGGTCTGCCGGCCGAAGATTATATACCGGTTACGGGGGATGAATTTCAGATTGTTTATGAAATTACTTATCAAGGACGTTATCGCAGCGTGGAGCGGCTCGTGCGCGTCGGTAATTTTGAGGGACCGGAGATTAGTCTGCAGGGAGAGGGAGTTTTATCCGAGAACGAATTGGTCGCGCCCGATGCGCCCGATCCGGAATGGTGGACTGATGCGAAACAATGGTGCAACGAATTGTATGGAGTCGATTCGGATCATCCTCAATTGCCGGAAGAATGGCGAGTGGCTGAAGCCTATGATGAGCTTTTTGACGCTGCCATGCCTTGGAATTGCCCACTCTCTAGGTCGGGTCAATTCTACGAAGAAGAACTTGGTGTCCGTGCAAGAGATGATTGTGATGCTAAAAACGTCCCGTGGAAACGCATGCTTCTTCTACTGACCGAGTACAACGCACAAGACGGAAAAGAATATTTCCGTTATGCCGGTTTCTTGGATGATTTCGAAAATAATCCGCCCGCCCATATTTTTGACCGTGATGTGCAGGAACAGGAAGCACGTCATTTGCGCCAAGATATCTCCGGACTCACGTGGATGGGATACCGTGCCTATTATGTGGCTTGGGATCTTTATAACAATTATTCTGTTGCATCGCGATTGATTAAGCCTGAATACGTGGAATTTACCCTCAATGCCGAAGAAATCACGATTGAATGTGGGGAAGAAGATCAAGTTGATTGGGAAGACAATGTGCAAGTTCAATTCTTGTGTGAAGCGGATACAGAAGAAGCATTGCAAACTTATTATAGCCTGTGGCATTTGTTGGAAGATGGCACGTGGGAACGCGATGATTCAGGGGCGTTGAAAGAATACACGGTCGAAGAAGCCAAGGGTCAACCTGGTGAATATGCCGTCCTTTACAGCGTAGTTTCGTCTTCCGGTCTCACGGTGCCCGAACGAGATACCGAAGGCAATCTTTTGAATGTAGAAGCACTTTTGGGCTTCGATGCGCCCAATCTCTGCCGCTTCCTTGTTCAGGATACTATTGGCCCCGTTTTAACCTTGTTAGGCGATGAGGTCATGGAAGTGAACTTCGGAGAAGGTTATGAGGAACCCGGTTATGTCGCTTTCGATCAGTGTGAAGGTGACTTGACTGCAGCCGTAAAAGTTACGGGCAGAATTGACACCTTCAAGCTCGGCGAACAGCAACTTATCTATCGGGTATCGGATGGCACCGGCAACAGCACCGGAATCGCCAAGGATGCGAACGAAGTCGTCCGTACTGTGATTGTTGTTGATCCGTCGCGCCCTGAAATTACTGTGGATCCCCTTACTGTAACCGTGGAATGTAACGATGTCTATACAGATACAGGTATCACCGCCGTGGATCTCAATACCGGTACGGATATGATGGAATACCTCCAGGTTTCCGGATTGAGCGCCGCTTTAATGAGTGCCGACGGTGCGCGGCCCGGTGTGTATGAAGTTACCTATCGTCTCGCCTATCGTGAAGACCGCAATGAAGCTGTTGCAACACGTACTATTGTTGTGCGGGATAGCGTAGCGCCGGTCATTAGTTTGCGCGGCCCCGACTATATAGAGATCGATTGCGGCGCGAATTATCGGGATCTTGGTATCATGTCTGCATCGGATAGTTGCGACGGCGATCTTACCCGTTCTGTACGCCAGCAGGGCAACGCAGACAGTAGCACGCCCGGTACCTATGTCTTGAACTATCACGTTCAAGATAGCGCCGGTAATATGGGCAGTGTTTCCCGCACGGTAGTGGTTCGTCCCTGCAGTGATGAAGGCGAAGGCGAGGGAGAAGGTGAAGTTCCTGGTGAAGGCGAAGTATTCGAAGGGGAAGACACCGCTGAAGTGCGTGTGCCTGCCCTCAGCATGCTGTCCGTGGAAGAAGCCGGGGAAGTGTTGGCAAGCCGCGGGTTACACTTAGATACCATTCAGAGAATATGCGACGACGAGATTCCTGAAGGAATCGTTATCAGCCAAGATCCGGCCCCGGGAACTTTGGTGGAACGGGGTACCGATGTGGTACTGCAAGTCTCGTGCGGACCGTGCCCCCGAGGATGTGAAGGTGGATGTGACGGTGGAAATATCTTTGGTGGTTCCTCGCTGTTACTCGGCATCTTTGCGACCATTGCCCATATCATTCTGTCTATCGGCTCGGGTGTCAGTACAGGCGGCACCGGCAAATAAATAATCCTTTAAACATCTATTTAGGCGAACCTGTCCTTCTGAAAAGAGCGGCAGGTTCGCTTTTTATGGTGCCTCGGCAGCTCCTTATTGTTCCTCCATCACGGTGATTCTATGAGCGATATTCTTCTTTTTTCGAAACCCGCGATTCGAGGTAATAGAGTATGAACGTTGCCGATACAATGATGGCGCCGGCAAGAAGCAACATTACAAAACGCCATGGCGAAGAGACGCCGGAAAGAAAGAAGGCAAGTACGCCCATAAAGGCAGACAAAAGGTATAGGGCGAGAACTGCCTGTCTTTGTGTCAGGCCCAAGGCAAGAAGACGATGGTGTAAATGGTTGCGGTCCGGTTCGAAAAAACCTCCTTGCGAAGCCCTGCCGATGCGGCGGAGAAAGCTAAGAACCGTATCCAAAATGGGGATGGTGAGCACGATCATGGGGATAGTTAATGCAATGACCGCCACCCCTTTTTGTTGCTCCAACAAGGTAGATGCACCGAAAATGAAACCTAAAAACAGCGCGCCGGCGTCACCCATAAACACTGAGGCGGGGTGGATATTGTAGCATAAGAAAGCGATGGTGCTTCCTGCCAAAAATGCCATGAGGATGCAGGAAAAAACACGATTGCCTTGAAAAGCGATGGCAAAGAGGCTGAGAGAACCGATACAGACCAGGCCGGCAGCCAAACCGTCCAGCCCATCGGTAAAATTAACGGCATTCATGACGCCTGCAATCCATAAGGCAGTGATAATGATTGCGAAACCGCCGATGTATAAACTTCCGCCTAAAGGACGCATGATAATGGTGCTGCCAAAGCCGAAATAATATAAGGCGCCGCACAGCAGCAATTCCAAAGGCAATTTGATTTTGCTGGACAGGTCGCAAACGTCATCGTAAATACCCAAGAGCACAATGAAGAAACCGGCAAGCGCCATGGGATAGAATTCAAGGGCAGCATAACGGGGCGCAAAAATATCCAAGCCTATGATCACGGCCAAGAAGGCAAGAAAGAAAGGGAGTCCGCCTAAGTAAGGAATGGCGCGGCTATGAATTTTCCGCGCACTAGTCGGCGCATCCACCACTTCCAAATACAAAGCGAGTTTACGAAAGAGGGGCACCAATATCCAGACAATCATAAAGCTGCCTAAGGCGACTAGTAAGTAGAGGAGCGGCGGTTTCATGGCGTTGTCTCCACCGGGAACAAGGCACAAATAACAGGATGACCCCGTCGGCCCTGGAAATATTCGGGGGAACGGCTTTGCAAGGCGGTTCCGGATGGAGCGCCTTTGATACCGATGGCGGCGAAACTAGAACGGAGCCCGATTATATGGGATTCGCCGCCGGCAATGGGTGTCTTATCGATGCCGAATTGCAACAATGCCGATTCCATGGCGTTGGTCATGAAAACAGACGCCTCGTCGCATACAGCAAAAAGACCAATACAACCCTCCGGCGCGCCTTCAAGCACCTGTATCATGCGCAGTCCTTCTTTCATGTGTCCCCAAAGATCGAAACAGTCCGACTCAAAGGCTGTGCCCGTCTTTGCGTCGACGAACACCACGTGCATGCCCCGTTCACGGGAAGTTAAATCTTGATCACCAACAAAGATGTGCACGCCCCGCCGTTTATCGCGTCCACCCCCGCTATAGCAGACCAACGGCAGACCCCGGTAGGCTTCATCGGCGCATTGCCAAGTCCCGGCTGCGACGGCGCTGCCGCTCAATGTGAATAAAGCAATCTGCCGGGCTACAGACCAAGAATCGCTGAGACCGGAAAGATCCAAAGCCTTACAAAAAGAAGCGGCGGCAACAGGGATCCCTTGACCACAAAAACGGGACATGTCTATGTAGGCGTCGGCTTGCTCACGGGTTAAAATAGATAAGGCTTCACGATCGACAGGCGTATCGGATAGGAGGCTATACCAGCGCGCACGGGCTGTTAAAAAGGCGGCTTTCTGATCATTTCCACGGCGCTGCTCCAAGGCGGCGAGGCGCAAGTAAGGCACGTCCCAAGGCGGATTAAATTGTGCCACGCCTTGGCGGAGCACCTCCATCGCGTAGTCTTCAGGAAGGTTTTCTGCATAGGCAGGAAAGGATTCGGGCAGGCGGAGCTGTTGATGCTGATATCGAGGGAAATGTACCCAATTAAAGAGCGCAAAGGGTAGGGCTATAATCAACCAGAGCAAAACAACTTTTACCCAAGGCGCTGTTGGAGCGGCAGTGGGAATCTGCTCTTTTGATATGTCGGAAGAATCTGTCATGGCTACAGTTTATGCAATGAAGCGATGAAATACAAAACCGCCCCTAAAACTTTGTAGATTCGATTTTTACACATACAAGGTCTAGGAAGGGAGGTACGGTTCAGCGTCATAGCCTTAGCGTTTATCGACAGATCCTTTTCTTTGCTGCTGCACGCTAAGGAGTATTTCAAGCAAATCTAAGGCTTTTTCCTTGCGGTTACTATGAATCTCCACATAGTTTCTTCCGTTTTGTCCGTAGGTCTCGCGCAGGGCAGGATTACGGTCCAAATGGGTGATCGCCTCTGCCAAGGCTTCCACATCTTCCGGAGGCACACAAATACCTGCGTCTGCCGCTTCCAATACCTCCCGTGCCTGTCCGTCCACGCCTAGAATAATGGGTCTTGCACAAGCCATGATCTCAAAAAGTTTGCTCGGTATATTGGTGAGAAAGATATCACACTTTTTCAACGGTGCCAGGCAAATGTCTGCGGCGGCGTAAAATTCTGGCACCTCTTCCCTCGGTTGATTGGCTATAAATTCGACATTGCTAAGCTGCCATGACTGCGCTAATTCTATGAGTCCTTGCCGTTCCGCACCGGAGCCCACAAAAACAAAATGGATATGCTGTTGATCTGCCAGCATCCGAGCGGCGGCTAAGACCGTCTCCAATCCTTGAGACATTCCGTGGGTGCCGATATAAAGGACAACGCACCGATCTCCCCAGCCGTAGCGAAAACGCATGGTTCCCGTGCGCTCTTGAGGTGTAAAAACATCAAGATCGATGGCGTTGGTTACTGTGAAGATTTTTTCTTCACCATAGCCTTCCTCGATGAGTATATGCCGCGCTGCCTCGGCAACGGTGACAATGGCGGCAGCGCGCCGATATAAATAACTTTCCACAGCGCGCAATATTTGAATCAGCCATTTATTGCGAAGCACGTTAAGATCGATAATCTGTTGCGGCCAAAGATCGCGCACTTCGAATACAAAGGGGCAGCGTTTGAATCGAGCGAGCAATTCTCCCGCCAAGCCGCAAAGCAGTTGGGGCGACGTCGCAATTACCACATGGGGTTTACCGCCTTTTACCACGCCCCAGAACAAAGCAGCCGCCATAAAACTGACGAAGGCGATGCTCCGCCGTACGCGTCCCGCATTGGCTGCAGTCAAAAACCAACAACGAAGGACACGCACATCGTCAACAATGGATTCATAGACAAATTGTGAGCGATATTCCTCGGGGATTTCGCCGGTGGGATGGTTGGGTACACCGCAAATGACGGTGACATCATGTCCTTGTTTTGCCCATTCCCGAACATGTTCATGGGTACGCGCTGCAGGCGCGCCCGGTTCCGGTGGGAAATATTGGCATAGAAACAGGATTTTCATTCCGAACTTTCAGCTTCAGCTGCAGGTCTGCGCAGCGTCAATGGCGGACCGAGCCAACCCAGCCGATCAACAACGCGGGTCATCAAAAATTGGGAAGCCGTTTCGCTGCGATAGATATAGGGGCCTAAACTGACCGGGGTCATGCCGGCAGCTTGGGCAAGTTCTTTTTCGCGTGATGAGAAATCGCCTTCCGGACCAATTAGCAGCGTCAACGTATCGGTGAGTTCCAAGCTAAGGGGAAGGTGTTGATCGGCATCGGGAAGTCCAATGAGTCCCGGTCCGTCGACAGCCGTTAACAGCGCTTCGAGAGACGGAAAAATCTTGATCTCAGGCACATAAAAACGACCGCATTGTTTGCACGCCTCCACAGCACTTTTGAACCAACGTTCTTGTAGGCTGAGTGGTTTTTGTCCATGATCTGCCTGCCAAAAATATAGGCGGGATACACCCATTTCCACAGCCCGCCGTAGAACTTCCATAAGGGCTTTATCTTGCTGTAGTCCTGCTTGTGCGACGGTTAGAGTGATGGGCGGCGGCGGAACCAAGTCTCGCTCTTCGATGTCCATCCAAACTTCGTGACGGCCCGATACACCCAAAGGACCCGATAAAACACGACCACGCCCATTGAATACGGAAATTATTTCACCGGCTTTAAGTCGGGCTACACGCAGCGCATGATGGGCTTCTTCACGGGGAAGGATTATCCGCTCTTCAGGATCATCATCAAAAGCTACATAAAAACGATTGGGATGGGACATGGCAATGCTACCCTGTGTCTATCACAGCAGGGACGATATCCACTGCGGCTTAGAGACTCATCATTACAATTCCCGACGGGCGAATTCCACTGCGTTACGGAAAATCTGCAGCCCGGCCCCTTCTTCGGGAAGATGGAGACCGGTCCATTCCGGATGATTAACACGATCTTGATAGGCTTCCGGACGGGGCATAAGTCCAAACAAACGGCCGCTCGGGTCGCATATACCGGCGATTGCCTCTGTTGATCCAATGGGATTTCCGGAGGCAACACCTGCGCCGTCCTCATCGCCGGATGACGCGTATTGTAAGGCGACCTGTCCCTGGTCGAAGAGACGCTTGAGCACGCTTTCATCTTGAGGAATGAATTTGCCATGTTCACAGCGCAGCGGCAGGTCTAGGCTTTCCACTTCATGGAGCCATAGGCATCGCGTATTTTCCGGGCGTCTTAGGTGTACCCAGCGATTCTCAAAGCGGGCACTGTCATTTTGGCTCAAGGTGCATGTTTGTTGGAAAGAGCCGTCGAAAAAGGGCAGCATCCCCAAGCGGAGCATAACTTGAAAGCCGTTGGAGATGCCGATAGCTAATTTCCCTCGGCCAACAAAGTCTTGAAGCGCTTTCTCCAGTTTGAAGCGAAGCCGATTGGCGAGGATCTTGCCCGGTCCCGCAGCATCACCAAAAGAAAAGCCGCCGGGAATCGCCAAGATGTGGGCACGATCCAACAAGGAAGGATCTGCCAACAAATCGTTAAGATGAATACGTGAAGCCTGCGCGCCAACCCGGTTAAAAGCACGCTGCGTTTCTTCGTCGGCGTTGATTCCGAATCCTGTTAATACTACGACGTTAATAGTCATTGAAAGAGCATCCTTATGCTTGTTTAGCGCTTACCAATCCAGTGTTTTTTTCCAAGCGTCGCGCAGAACGGAGAGTTCTGCATCAATATAACGATCGTCACCGCAGCTAATGCGCAACACAGGTTCAGGACTGGTTTCGCCAACACGATAACAGGCACTTCTCTTCATAGCAGCTTCAAAAGCCGCGGCATCTTCCGCCGCAACCGTTACAACAAAGCGGCTTTGCGATTCGCTGAATAAGGCGATGATTCCATTTTCCACGCCCAAGGGGGACAAGGTAACGGTCATCCCGTATCCGCCGGAGAAGGCACTTTCCGCGAGGGCTGCGGCAAGCCCGCCATCAGAAACGTCATGACAGGACTTGACAAGACCTTCCATAATGGCTTGGTGCAGCCGTTCATATAATTTGCGTGCAGACAAGGGATTTACCCGCGGCGGACATGAGCCTGTCATGCCGTGAAGGGCAAGATATTCGCTGCCGCCCATTTCATCATAGGTCTCGCCCAGAACGTAGACGATATGACCTGCGTCTTTCACTTCCATGCTCACGACTTTATCCACATCTTCAAGAATAGCGGCGGCCGTGAAAAGGAGCGTAGGGGGAATGCTGATCTTTGTGTCGCCCATGCGGTAATCATTTTTCATGCTGTCCTTGCCGCTGATCAAGGGGATGTCATAGGCAAGGCATACATCGTAAAGCGCTTCACAGGAGCGAACCAATTGCGCCAGTTTGTGGCGGCCGTCAGGAGTCGTTTCGCTTTGCACGGGATCAGGCCAGCAAAAGTTGTCCAGACCGGCGATGGTTCCGATGGCGGCACCAACCGCTACAAGGTTGCGTACCGCTTCATCCACGGCGCACGCCGTCATGGCGTAGGCATCAAGTTCCGCGTATTTCGGGCAAATGCCACAGGCTACGGCAATACCCCGCTTGCTGTCTGCTAAGGGTTTTATCACGCCGGCGTTTCCCGGACCATCATGACCGGGTCCCTGAAATTGTTTAAGTACGCTCTGCCCTTGAACCTCCTGATCCATCATGCGCACGAAATTTTCTTTGCTGCATACATTAAGAGAGCCGAGTACGGCGGCGAGATCGGCGCTCAAATCGTTTTGATCAGGAGCAGGCATAATTTGCGGCAGTTCCGTCGTCGTGTCTAGGCTCGCCTCCAGGTACATGCGCGGCAGCCCATCATGAAGAAAGTCCATGTCCAGTGCCGCGATTAATTGGTCGTCGTAATAGCAGCGCAGTTGTCCGGAATCCGTAAATGTTCCCAATACCGTTGCTTCCACATCGCGGCGCCGTGCCAAGTCGAGAAAGGCATCTACATGTTCGGGCGGAACGGCAAGGGTCATGCGCTCCTGCGCTTCAGATACAAAGATTTCCCAAGGCGCCAGTCCGTCATATTTCAAAGGCGCACGGTCTATATGAACATCAGCGCCGCCGGGCTTTAACGCCATTTCGCCGATGCTCGACGACAAGCCGCCTGCTCCGTTATCCGTGATACAGCTATAGAAGCCGAGATCCCGCGCTTCCAGTAAAAAATCGCCCATGTTTTTTTGTGTGATGGGGTCGCCAATCTGTACGGCCGTGGCAGGCGAGCCTTCATGGAGCGCTTCCGAAGAAAAAGTCGCGCCGTGAATGCCGTCTTTGCCGATGCGGCCGCCGGTCATGATGATAAAGTCGCCGGGTCGGGCGGCTTTTTCCCATACAGGCCGACCGCCGACGATGGCGGGACTGAGACCGCCGGTGCCGCAGAAAACAAGGGGTTTACCAAAAAAATGTTCGTGGAACACAAGGGCACCGTTGACATTGGGAACGCCGCTGTGGTTACCGCCCTCCTGTGCGCCTCGGAGCGCGCCTCTCAAAATTCGGCGCGGATGCATGAGACGGGGCGGAATTTCACCCGCGTAAAAGGGTGACGCCACACAAAGTACATCGGTATTTAAAATGCACTGAAAACCCAAACCGGCGCCGAGAATATCTCGGTTAACGCCTACAATACCGGTCATGGCGCCGCCGTAAGGATCCAGAGCCGATGGACTGTTGTGGGTCTCTGCTTTCAGCGCAAAGACATGGTCTTCATCAAAGCGGATGATGCCGGCGTTGTCTTCAAATACGTTGACAAGCCAAGGCACCCGTTTGCTGACCGCATCGGTTACTCCTTGAATATAGGTTTTGAAAAGACTCGTGATCCGATATTTTTCGGTGCCGTCTTCATAATCGATAACGGCATTGAAAATTTTATGTTTGCAATGTTCCGACCAGGTTTGCGCCAAAATTTCCAATTCAATATCCGTAGGTGATGCAGGCAATCCCGCTTTGGCTCGGGCATCGCGTACCTCTGCCTGTTCGTAATAGTCGTGAATAACCCGCATTTCCTCCAGTTCGAGGGCGAGCATCCGATCGCGGCTTAACGCCTTCAACGCCTCATCCGACAGATCGAGGCTCACTTCTTCCATGAGGGGACCGGCGGTCTCTTTTACGATAGGCAGTGCCAAAAGAGACTGACCGTCACGGGACCGCATTTCTTCGGCGCTTTGAATGCTGTACTGCTCGATTAAGTCATTTGCCAGAAGGGCCGTGGTAATGTGAACCGTTGTTTCATAATCCACGCAGGACAAGGCGTAGAGCGTGCTTTTGTACACACCCTCAGCTTCAGAAAAAGAACGGCCCAACGCATCTTCGACGGCGCTTAGGGCGCTGCGACCCACCGTATCAGTCACACCGGGCAAAAAACCGATTTCAACCAAGCAGCTGTAGTCCTTTGCCAGGGATCGGTTTAAAGCGCAGTCGTGGGTGATCGGGTTAGAGAAAACTTGTTCACAGATTACGGTCAGTTCTTCTTCGCTCAGCGCGGCATGAATCGTATAGACATCAATGATACGTACAGCTTCGACGTTTATATCAAGATCTTGGGCAATCTGAGCGCGCACAGATGCTCCTGCCGGGTCCGCTTGGTTTGCTTTGCGCGCTATTTCAATTCGATGGGTCTTCATAATTTAATTTCCCTGTGTAATGTACCTTGCCATCTCCGGAAATGATTTTGCCGACAACGGTGCATTGTTGGCCGGCGAGCGTTATGGTTTCTTGAACACGATTAAGCTGATCCGGGGAAATAACAAAAAGATATCCCTGACCCATATTAAAAGTGCGCAACATTTCTTGATCCTCTACATTGCCTATTTCTTGCAAGAAACGGAACAAAGGAGGCACTTTCCAGCTGTTCAAATCAATTTCTGCAGCGAGACCCTCGGGCAGGATGCGCGGCACGTTATCCGTGATACCGCCGCCCGTGATATGCGCCATGCCATGCACATCAGCAACACGCATGACTAACTGCATCAATTTGGCATAACTGACATGGGGTTCCATCAGCGCCTCTGCCACCGTCGCGCCTACGCCGGGCATGGGATCATCGGGGCTCAGCTCCGCGACCTCAAAACAAATCTTTCGGGCGAGACTGAAGCCGTTGGTATGCAAGCCCGTGCTCGGTAATCCGACAATAACATCGTTTTCTTCGATGGCGCTGCCATCCACAATTTTTGAACGATCGACGATGCCTACAATGGTGCCGGCAAGATCATACTCACCTTCCTTATACATGTCCGGCATTTCCGCTGTTTCACCACCGATGAGCGCGCAGCCGGCATATCGGCAGCCAATGGAAAGGCCACGTACAATTTCGACGACTACCTCCGGATGCAATTTGCCCACGGCAAGATAATCGAGGAAAAACAGAGGCCGCGCCCCTTGCACGAGAATATCGTTGACACAGTGGGAAACCAAATCAATACCGACCGTGTCATGTTTGCCGGTCATAAAAGCCAATTTCAGTTTGGTCCCAACACCGTCGACACTGGAAACCAAGACTGGTTCCTCATAGTTTTTTAAATCTAATTGGAACATGGCGCCGAAGGTGCCGATATCGCGCAATACATGCTCTGTGTACGTGCGGCGGATCAGATCTTTCATTCCGGACAAGGCCGTGGTGGCTGCATCAATATTGACTCCGGCATCACTATAGGTTAATGGTTTTTTTTCTTGCATTTGTTTCCTTCCTTTTGCCTTGGGGAATGTTGTGCAGAATAACGACCGGCCGGTATGTGTTCAACAAACACCGCTGCCAGCATGTAGTACCCTGTTAAACCGTGTGCGGTATGAAACCACGCGCTAAATGTATCATAGAAATATCTGAATTTACAAAAGACTGTGCCATTCCCCGTCATAACGTATCTGTTGGAACCTTATTGTTTGAAGCAATACGATCTTTAAAATGGAAAGTAGACCGGGATGAAAAGGGACTTGGGGGGATCTATTAGAATGGGATTTCGAGAAACACAGGGTATAAAAAAAACGACTCCCGAGTCATGACGACTTTTCAAACTTGTCCATTTTAATCTGTCGCATTAAACAACATAAAGACGCCTTCTTGTCCCGCCTCAGTAGGAATAGGACTTCTCAACCAGTCACAATGTGTAGACTAGAAAGGAGAAGTCATGAAGAAAAGCCGCAGACATTTTACCGCCGAGGAGAAGGTGGCGCTGTTACGCAGTCACCTTGTTGAAAAGAAGTCCGTGTCGGAGATATGCCGGGAGCACCATCTCCAGCCCACCGTTTTCTACCGCTGGCAGCAGGAATTCTTCGAGAACGGCCCTGCCGTCTTTCAGCGCAACAAGGATGCAGAGGAACGCCGCACCCAGGAGCGCATTGCCTATCTCGAGAACAGGATTCAGCGCAAGGATGAAGTGCTTGCCGAGTTGATGCTGGAGCATGT
>Ga0265293_10005137_pt1 | contig 22208 bp, 17 predicted proteins | sample Munlanlewell138R_FD_192505 | JGI IMG/M metagenome (GOLD analysis project Ga0265293, IMG submission 192505) | Leachate microbial communities from a municipal landfill in Southern Ontario, Canada - Leachate well 138R | ecosystem: Engineered > Solid waste > Landfill > Unclassified | place: Canada... | reverse complement strand
AAAAAGGTACTAATGTTAAAGCAATTCAAGATATAGTAGGATTGTATTCATATCAAACAGGGATTGATGTCGCAGGAATTGCAAGTAATTTACTAAGTAATTACAGAGGAATAGGTTTAACAGGCACCGGCGCAATTCAAGCAGTTATTCAACCTATGATGCAGCAGATGACAAGTCGTTTTGCATATGGGTCAATTGACCAAGTTATGAATACTTTTCTTTCAATGTTTCAGAAACAAATTGGTTTGACCGGAGGTGATGTAAATACTGCCTACCAACAATCGCTTGCTTTAATGAAAGGGTTGGGAAAAGATTTTGGTTTAAATGAAATGTTACAATTACAAAATCTTTATTTGGGGCCGGGTAGAACGAATGAATTAATAAAAAGAGGGGTAGTAATTCCTGGGGTTGATCTTCAACAAGTTCAGCAAGTACAAGGAGGTCCTGGGGGTTTAATTAATACTATTGATTTAATACAACAAAGTGCACGAAGTTTGGTGTTACAAAACGCTCCGCAATTAAGAGGTACAAATTTACAAGAATCTTTACAAGGCAAAACTTATACGGATGTTTTTACTACACTTAGCGGTAGAAAAATATTTGAAACTTTTGTAGAAATGATAGGTATTACTCCTGAATTTGCGCTTTCTCTTGCACGAATGAAAGATATTAATACTAATATTAAAGATATTGTTGGATCAATGGAAAATTTAAATATTAGTACTGACAAATTTATAGAAACTGTATCTAGCAATGTAACTACTAAAGCTATTGAAAGGAGTGCAGATTTATCCACATCTTTATTAGATACAATTTCTAATTGGATGCTTGAAAGAAGAACAGATGTTGGAAAAATCGCAGCAGATTTAGGTATAGAACCTTCTGTAATTGAAGGGGCAGGAGCAAGTTTATTAGTAGGTACTGTTTTATGGAGTTTTTTGAAAAAATGGGGAATTTATAGAGGAGCTACAAAAAAACCTAGAATGATGGGAGGTATGGCTTTACCTGTAATAGGCGCAATGGATATAATGAGGGAGGCGCACGAAGGCGGAGATATGGGTCAAGGATTAATGAACGTGGCTACAGATGTTGCAACTTTTTCATTAATGAGTAAAATATTCGGAGGAGGTAAACATACCGGGGATATTCCAAAAACTGCAACTAAAGCTACGCGTTTAGGAAGATTCGCAAAATTTGGAAGGTTTGGATTACCTGTAATTGCTGGAGGTATTGTTTTAAACCAATTGTTAGAAACATCAAGACCTGTAGAAGAAGCTCCAGTTCCAGAATATGCAAAAATTTATGGAGAGGAGGAAGAACCTTCTCTTGAAGATTTAGTACCTCTATCTAAATATTTAGAAGCTATACAATATAGAGATAAGAGAAAAAAATTATATGACAAGGAAAAAAAATCATATATTAGAGAGGGAGTATCTTCTAAAGATACAGAAAATGAACCTCTACTTATGTATAACAGTAGAGGTGAGCTAGAGAGAGGAAGAGAAAAATCATACTTTAAAGGTGGAATGTCTTCTGAAAATCTAGAAGATGTATTAAACAGAGGTAAGTTAGAAAATAGTATTGAAAACATATCAGCGTTAAGTAAAAGAACTATGAATGAGGGACTGAAAAGAAAAGCAAAAGAAACAGGCATTCCTGAAATGTTGGATAAAGGAGATTTTGGAACTTTAAATATTGTAGTAACTACTCCTGATGGAGAAACTATTGCATCTGAAGCAATGAAGCAAGGGGAAACAAAAAGAATTATGATTAATTTAAAAGGAGTATTGGCTTAAAATGGCTGAAGAAAGAAGAGGAGTAAGAAAAGGTAAAAGAATTCCTTTAAGAATTTATAAGTTAAAAATAGACACTGTTCAAAAAATTGATATTTATGCAGAGCCTAACCTTATTGCAAATCAATATCTTTCAGATAAAGATATTGGTGATATATTTATAGATACTGATGGAAACAAGGTAATAGAAGTTTCAATTACTAATTTGCCCCCAAATACTTTAGATGAGGAGACTGTTAAGCTTGATTTTCCTCAAACTTTTGAAGTTTACGAAGATGAATACGGAAATCCTTTTATAGAAATAGGAAATAATAGAATATTTATTCAAACTCCATCTTTTGAAAAGTTTTTAGGACGAGAAAGTCAAAAAGTATTTGAATTTCATTTAAATCCCGAAAGCTTTAAACCAGATTTTAAAAAATTAGTAACAGAAATTCGTACAAGAGGCGGTTGGGAAATTCAGCATTGGGGAGAAGCATTGACAGACATTACAGTATCCGGCAGATCTGGAGCGATGATTAAAAAATTAGTAAATGGTCAAGAAGTTCCTCTCACTGATAATGATTACGTAGAAGATTCTATCGCATGGAAAAAATTAACTGAATTATCTTCACTTTATAAAAGAGATCATTTGATTAAGAACAAACCTACTGAATATCTTTTAGGGTTAAGCGTCTATGATAATTTTTATATTGGATATTTTACAAGTTTTACAGGTCCTGTAGTAGAAGCAGAAAGACCATATATCGTAAGTTATTCTTTTTCCTTTAAAGTTCAAAATACTATAAAATTAGGTACAAGAACATTATTCGAAGATAATGTTGAGGTATAAAAATGAAAAAAGAAAGTGAATTATTAAGAATAACTCCAAGTTCTTATAGAAAAGGAGAATTGAGAATCGGAGACGATTTAATAGCGTTAACTGAAATAAGATCAAAAGCGGGTGATGTTATAAACAGAGGAGATAAATATAAAGCTGTGCGGTTATTAGAGCAATCAAAATATCCTGGAGGATTTGTAATTAATTATAAAGGAAAAGAATGGGGATTTTATTTAGGAGAAGGTGCGGAGTGGTGGGGAATTTTAAAAGAAGATAAAGATGAAGATGAAATTAACATGGAATATTTAATAGGAGAAAGAGGTGAAGTAGATATAGGAATATCAGAATTTGAAACTATTCCTTATAATATTTATAAAGTATTAGAAGAAAAACATATATTACCTCGAAAAGATTTAGTAGAAGAAGTTATTATTTTAGAAAATCCTTCTTCCTCCTCGCGGCGTAATATAAAAAATACAATTGAAACAGCGATTAATAATTTATTAAATAAAGGATATCTCACACGACTTAGAAGTTCTAACAGTATATTGTTAACTCCTCAAGGCAAAGAATTTTTTGAACAAGATACTTCACCGGAAATAGATGAAAAGATAATTAATAACGAAATATTATTAAGAGAATTACAGAAAGGGAAAACTATTATTGTCGATACTCCTGAATTAATTAAAGAATTAAAAAAATATCCAAATATTTATTTTTTGGTAAAAAATCATAAGGGAACTTACGATTTAGGAGCAGTTTACAGTGAAGAATTAGACGATTGGGTAGTTGCAAGAAAATATAGAAGAGAGATATAAATAATGAGTAACTGGAGACAAATATTAAATAAACACTCGTGGTTACAATCTAAACGGATGGAAGAGTTTTTTGATTCCTTAAGTTTTATCAATTGGAGAATGGAAGAAGATAATAAATTATTACAAATGGGAATAAAACCTCCAGAATTATCTAATGAAGAAAAAAAGCTATTATGGGATGATTTTATGAAAAGTAAAGAAGAGGGGAGAAAGCCTCAAAGGGAAAGAGAGATTAATTATATATTAGATACCTATAATAGTATAAAAGATTTACCAGAAGGTGAAAACAAACGAGAAAAAATGAAATGGTTTAATTATGAAAAGGAAAAGTTAATTAAAAAATTAGGAAATAATAACTTACAAAGTCTTTCTTGGGAAGAAACTCAAAATAATATTTTTAATGTACCTGAAAATACTTTTATGTTTAGAGGAACTAATGAGATATATAACAAAAGGGATCAAATTTATTTAACAGGAAAACATATGTTTTTTAAAAGATTAGGTAGTTGTAAAGTAGGGCGTTCTTATAATTTTATATATAGATTAAGAAATTTACAAAATTTTTCAGCTGTTTTAAATAAAAGTGGTTATGAATGGATAACCGATAAGGATATTGAGTACGCTAAAAGTTTAAATGTAGATGCTGTAATATCTTTGTATCCTAATCAAAGACAAGGGGATATTATTTTTATTAAACCAGTACTTTTGAGAGTTGATGAAATAATAAAAAAATGTTAAATAAAAACCCAATAAAGAGAATTTAGTGCAAGAAAATGTAACACATTACTATCCTAATGCGATGGTATTATTTGTTGCGGGTTTCCAGGGAGTCCCGAAAGAAAGAGATGTACTAGTTGCTTCAAATATTGGAGATGTTAAAGAAATTAGTAGTATTAATATAACAAGAACTGTTAGAAACAACCCTGGAACTTTTTCTTTAGAATTAGTAAATACTGGAAATAAATTTTTAAGGCCGTATGATCCTAATACTGAAATTACTGATATGTATAATTACAGTCAACATAAAAAAATTATTGCAACGCAAACTCAAGATAAATATGATAGTTCTTTAAAAGAATTTGATAGAGCAGGAACATATTATAGATATAACGATTGGAAGACGTGGTTAAATGATACAATTTTTATTTTAAAAGATGAAGAATCCCAATATAAGTTTCCTTTACAAAAAACTTTTGATAAAAGCGGTAATATAAGAGAGATGTGGGGGTATGATATTTTAGGGAATATTGTAACTTTTAATGACGTCAATACAATATTAAACGCGCAAGAAGGCGATATGGTAACTGCGAAAAATTCCAATCAATATAGGGTAATTAAAAGAACTAATGAAAATTTTATTGAAAAATATAAAGATAGAGTTGAACAAGGGCAGGAATTAATAAAATTTAATAAAGGCAGATTACGTATAAGCGCGATGGATAGAGTTGTAATTTTTATGTCTGAAAGATTTTATGAACCTGGTAAAAAACCTTCTTTAATTAGGGTATTTACAGGAGTTGTAAATTCTGCACAATTAAACTATTTAGAAAACCGAAATACTATTCAAGTACAAGGTGAAGATGTTACGAAATATATGAGATTGTCGGTTATTAATGTTAATCCCGCATTGCTTCTAGATCAATGGAGTGCAATTGATCAAACGCCTGAGGAAAAAATTACAATATGGTCAACTATTTTAAAAGGATTAAAAGCTCCTGATATTATAAGACTCTTAACGTTAGGGTCTAGTTATGTTAAAAATCCCGGACGGGCGTTAAATCAAAAAATTGATGGAATTGGAACTTATCAAATTTCAAGCGCCGTAGAAAGAGGTATTAATATAAAAATTGATAGTGAAACAAATATTTTTTATGAAGTTGTAAAAAATGACAGAAGAAGAACTAATCAATTTAGTGCAAATAAAATTAGTTTTCGAAACGCTTTAGGAGGATTATTTAGAGAACATTCTGTTCATATATTTGATCCTTACCAACCAGGCGCGCGTTTAAAAGGTTTTAGACCTTATGAAATTTCTTTGGGTACTGCTTGGTCTTTTTATCAAGCAGATTTTAAAACTAGAAGAGAAATTGCATATAAAGTTGCAGAAGATACTCATTTTGTTTTTTACGCAGATCAATATGGGGAAATTTGGTTTCATCCTCCGCGCTTTGACCATAAATGGATAATAAGTGCAGAAAAACCAGAAGTATATGTAATTGATACTGAAAGTATTATAAGTTTTGGATTTATTGAAACGGATGAAAATATTTTTTCTTCAGTATATGTTAATACAGAGCCAGATTTCGCATTAGAAAGTTTAGGGGAACTTGGTTTTTATACCGCATCGTTTCGTGATGATATTACAACAATTAAATATGGTCAGAGGTTATTTACAACTTCAAACCCTATAATTAATATAAAAGGTAGAAAAGGAAAGCAAGCTATTATTATGTATGCAAAATCTTTATTACAAAGATTACTTGCATCAAAATATCAAGGACAAGTTACTATTACAGGACGTGCGGAAATTAATCCCGGAATGCCGGTTTATATTCCTATAAGAAATCAAATGTATTACGTAGAAACAATAGATCATAGTTTAGATTTTGGAGGCAGTTTTGTTACAACTTTACATTTAAGTTATGGAAGGGCTCCTTGGGAATATTTACCTGAAATTTTAGATTTTGCCGCAAATGATGATATTTATACAACTGATGCTTATTTATTTAGAGATATTGACTTAGTTACTCCTGAAGAGTTAAAAGAGGAGCTAAAACCTAATAAATAATATGCAATTACGAAGAAATTTAGATATTGAAAAAATTATTATTCACCACACAGGACACGGGGAAACTTTAACTGGAAGAGAAGTTAATAATCAATTTGTAAAAGCTAACTCTTTCGGAGCTCCTTATGATGTATTGGTAAATTTTGATGGAACTATAGATTTAACTCCTAGATGGACGTTTGGGAATACTTTAATTGTAGATTCTCCAGTTTCGAAAATTTTTAAATATCAAAATCATTATCACGCAGGTATAGGAAATAAAAATTATAGATTAAAAGGTTTTCACGTTGCGTGTATAGGAAATTTTGATATTATAGAGCCAAGTCCTTATCAATTTAATACTTTAATTAAAATTTTAATAGAGTTTGCTTGTTATTTTCATTTTTCTCTTTATACGTCACTTGAATATTATGAAGAAATTGAAAACACTTCTTCTCCGGGGGTATTGTTTTTTCCTAAAAAATATTTTCTTTTTACACCTTCTTGCAGCCCCTCTGAAGTTAGAAGGAAAAAGGGATACGGAGATGAACCTTGGGGAGGAGATACAACCGGAGGTTGGGGAGAATTTTTCTAATATTAAAAAGGAATGTTATTATGAAAAAACTAATTTTTTTAGGTATGTTATTCTTTATTTGTAGCAATTTTATATTTGGTCAATTTGATCCTCCTAAAGGACATACTAAATATTATGGTTTTCGTTTATACGAACAAGGTGCTAGACCCGGTGCGGATTCTATAAATCAAAACTATGTAGATATAGATCAAGCTTTAAATGATTTGCAAATTTATTTAAGTGAATATTTTAGATTAGAAGCAGATTCTATTTTGTATCCTTCTGATGCATTTTTTGCAAAAATAGACTCTCTTTCACAATCCTCTGTAAGCGTATTAAATTCTTCTTCTTTAACAGCAGATTCAACTTATAGTATTGTTCCAGTAACGTATACAGAGAGTGGAGGGGCAGTAACTATTACTTTACCTCCAGCTTCGACTATGTATGATGCTACTACCGGTATAGGAAAAAGTATAACAATTAAAGATGCAGGGGGAAATGCAAGTGTAAATAATATTACAATAAATAGAGCAGAAAGTGATGTTATAATTACAGATGTTACAAACGCTACATCTGTTACGATATCTACTGATGGAGAGTCTGTAAAATTTATAGCAATATCAGATACACAATGGGTAAAATTATGAAAAAATTAATATTATTCTTATTATTTTCAATAAATATAATATATAGTCAAACTATTAAATCTACTATACTTAACATTGATTCAAGTCATATATTTAATAACGATGTAGATGTAACTATGGGAACGAAAGCAATTTATGATTCTTTAGAAAATAAAATATACTTTATGGGAAGAAAGTATGCTTCAACTTCTTCCGCAGGAGAATCCTTTACGGGTTGGATTAATTTAGATAGTAATACAAAAATCATTATTCCCGGAATGAATAATTATAATATAGATCAAGATTATTGGGGACTATCGGTTTATTCTGGCAATGATTATTCAGGACATAGTACATATTTTAAGAAAATTAATAATAAAATTATAAGTATGGGAGCAGGAGAATGGCAAAGTGGAGTATCTGTTAATGAACCTCCAAGAATTTCTTTTTTCAATTTATCCGACAGCTCTGGGGGGAGTTTAAAGTCCGCCGCAGATTTATATTCTATAATATATAATAATCAATATTACGACGATAATGGTGAAAGAGTTTTAATTTTTTCAAGCTCTAGTACTACTCATTTGGTTTATTTTGATTATCTTAACGAGAAAATTTATGGTTACTTCATGCCCGCTCCAATATCATATTCAGAAGCTTCTTATTATTCACGAGTAGTTGTAGGAAATTTTAGTCTCGGAGATGATGAATTTATTATAACATCTACGCGATATCAACCAGGAGCTACTAATCCTGCTCTTACTCTTGTTCCGACTTATCCTATGAGATTATTTAAAATAAGTAATATAACTAAATCTGTTCCGGATACTATAATCAATAATAATTTTGATTTTACAAATTGGGTTCCTAGAAATAGCGCCGCTCATATTGTAAGTGAGGATTCTTTTTATGTAGATGCATCAAATACAAGTTGGATTAGTAAAGGATTGGGTCAACCCAAGTATACTACATATGATATAAGAATAAAAAGTAATAATGCTCAAGCATATGCAAATTTTCGATCATCTGCAACTTCTACTTTTATTTACGGTACAATATCATCAAGTATTGATGATATAGACATATCTGTATTTGAAAGTGGCGGAGGGGGTTATTTATCTCTTAATATAGGAAGTATGGCGACTCAAAGAGGAGTTAAAGTTGATAGTTTAGTAGTAATTGGACAACACCTTAATGTACCTACAGCGACTGAAATTTACCAATGGAATGCGGGATTGTATCATAAATCACCGTTGATAGAAGTTGATAGAGAAAAAGGCATAGCATATTTTATGTTAGTTGGAGGTACAAATAATAATAATTCTATTTTATATAAATTTGATGGAACTACATTAACTGAAATAACTAAACCTTCTTGGGCAGATACTTTACAAATAAAAAACTTTTTCTTTATTCAATATCCAAGCGGATATGACTATAGTCATATGATGATTAATCTTCAAGATACTGTTAAGAGTGAAAATTATTTAGTAGAGTATTCAGTTGATTCCGGGGAGTGGAGTGAGGATGTTTATAATATTAAATATTCAAATGGAGTTGATACTTTAGCATATTTACCTCAAAATATTTTCAGGTCAAAAGAAGGAAAAGATTATTATTATAAAACTCCTGAAAGACAAAAATGGATTCCATTTTTAAGAACAAATAATGTCGACCAAAGAGTGTTTTGGATACCTTCTCCCACAATTCAAATTATTGAACCGGGAAGTATTAATAAATATAGTATAAATGATACAATAAGAGTAATTTTTCGTACTACTTACCCTACTAATATTATTCTTTTAGATGGAATACCTATTGATACTGTATCAGTCGATACTTTATTAAACGGTCAAGTAGCCAATTTGCAAGATACTACTTATTTCCTTTTAGGAAATTTTGTCGAAGCTTCTGGGGAATTTATAACTTCTACTGATTTGACCATTAAAAGTATAACCGGGGAAGGAGAATCGTCCCCGAGAATTATCTTTATTTTACCAACTTATTTTTTAAATATAACTAATGTAAATTATGTAAGTGAAACTGAAATAAATATAACAATAGAAAGTTTTGGAATTTTAAATTATTATATATATGTTGCAGATACCTTAGGAGGATGGGTAGATGAAAATCAAAGATGGTTGGGGGATAAATCTAAATGGACTCAAATAAATACCATAGATATTGCAGATATAAATATTATAACAGATACTACATTTACTTGGAACTCTCAAATACCTTACGAGTTTAAATATTTTCATGGAAATTTTTCTAGATTAATAGCATACGTTGAAGTACCTCCGTTTGATACTACTATTATAGGTTGGGAAAATTTCTTACCTGATATATATAAAAAAGAAACTTGGCAAACATATGCACAAAACACTGTAAAAGTGCACGGTCTTGCTCCGTATGCTGTTTGTTCAAATTGGGGTTGGTTTGGAGCAGGAATATCAACGAACTTTTGGATAGACGTAACTTGTGGGTGGGTTGCATCTGCTCGTACTTTTAAATACGGAAGTGGAAATACTGGCGGGTTAGATATTACGGAACAAACTTTTGAATCTTACGGTGAGTGGTTAGAGTTTAGAGATGAATGGATGAAGGGAACAACTGATTTGCCTAAGGGTACAACGTCAGAGGGGGGATATAATGGATGGTATTATACTCTTAATTCTTATTACGTATACGTACAAGATTTAAAAGGTATAGTTAATAAGGGAAAACCTTTTGAATTAATTTCTATCAATTATGATGATCCGTGGGTAAAACCAATAATTAGCCCAGTGGGAGGTTTTTGGAAGTTTTATGGTGAGGACAACGAAACTCACGCGGTGTATAGAATATATATAGTAGAAAAAGCACCGGGATTAGGAGGAAATGCGATATCTTTCTCGCTTCTTCCATGGATACCTTATTCTGATGTAGTTATAAAAGGAATTTATGATTCATATACAATAGATAAACAGGATGTAATAGATAAAGGAGGCGATACAACTAATGACATTACAAGAGATTATTTTAGAGGAATAAAACCAAGAGCAAATAGACATCAAAAATATCCTTATAATTTAAAAGGACGATAATATGAGATCTTTTCGATTTAGAAAATTATTTGAAAACGATGGAAGAGAATCTTCTCTTACTCAATACGACCTTAAAAAGTATGCAAGGCTTGCAGTAATTGAAGATGTAGACCCTGAAAAAGGCGTATGTAATGTAAGATGGTTAGACAGACCTGGAAAAAGAAAAGATGTTATTATTACTCAAAATAGTTCAACTAATTACTCTCTTCCGGAAAAAGGAAGCGTAGTTGTTTGCGTATTTGATAAATATGATAGAGCTTTCATCACTAGTTACATACCGCTTGGTCAAGTATCAAGAGTTCAAGATTTAAAAACTTTACCGAAGTTTAAAGAAGGAGAAACCTTTTTTGAAGCTGGGGGTTCTTATGTGTATATAAGAAAGAATGGTAATATTATTCTTTCCACTCCTCAAGGATATATGTTACTTGATAATAGTACAGATACATTAAGTCAGGAATTTGCAAATTGGAAACTAACAACTGAAGGTGTTCATCAATCATCGGGTTTAGTAAAAAGATATATATCTACTTTAGGAAATAAAAACATAGAAGTTATAGAAAAAAGTGATAATGATGTATTTGTTGAACATAAATTAAAAGTACATGAAACAAATTCCGAAGATAGTGATTTACTTTATGATTTAACTATAGGTACTATAATTGATGATAATGGTAATCCTTTAAGTAGAACAGATAATATTCTTTCGAAAACTAGTTCTAAACAAATATGCGTAGATTTAAAATTAAATAACGGTATTAGACTTACAATTGATAAAGATGGATACGTGCAAATTGACGGTGCAAAAGCATTTATAAATAACCCTAGTGTGGATGCGGATAAAGTTGATTCTGATAAAAATTTATCTAATAATTCTAGCTTGGGTGAAAAAGGTCAACATGTTGCAAGAGAACATGATGAAATTACTGTTCCTGTTTCAAATAATTTTAATGATTCAGACCATGTCGGGTTGACAGATATTAGTACTAGTAATATTAGAACTCTTACTACACTAGCTGCAGCGATAATATCCCCTGCAGGTCCGTGTACTTTAAATCCTTCGCTTCTAAATGACCCTTCTTTATCCTTAAAAGGTTTAATTACAAAAGGTGCTGAAAATATATTAATAGGAGATGAGTAAATGGCATTAAGCGCAAATGATTTAACACAAGCAATTACTTCAGGTGTTCTAGCTCTCCCTATATTAAATGACGCCAGCGGAAAAACTTATGGAGATGTAATGACTGAAGACCAAAAAGAAAAAATGAAAGAAAATATTTCAGTATATGCATCAAAAATAATAAATGAATTAGTAACAAAAGCTGAAGTACAAGTTACTGTAGCAAATCATACTCATGATGCAGGTACTTTGTTAATTGCGCCTTCCGGGGGAGGGCCATGTACGGGAGTTACAGGCACGCCTACTGAAGGAACTGGTATAGAAACTGGAAAACCTCAAAATAATACTGGAGGAATTACTTAATATGGCAAGTAAAACTGCTTCTGAAATAGCGCAACAAATTAATAATTCTAATATAACTGTAACTATTGTAGAATTATTTATAATTCTTAGTAAACCCTTACGTCACTCCTTGCGTAATTATTTTACAGGTCAACTTCAGTATTTAAGTACTGTAAAAAAAAGTTTGTTGTCTAAAGTTGGAAAATTTGATATAATTTATAATAAATTAAATGAGTTTAACGGTATTTTAACTCAAGTACTTGCACCGGTTGATAGATTGTATAGATCTTTTCCTCTTGATGAGATTTTATTAGAAAATCCAGATATCGCGAGAGTATTTGATGATATTTTAAAATTTATTCCAATTAATATTCCTGAAACTTTACAAATAAATGATGTAGATGCTATTGAAATATTAGACGGAATTAATTCATATGGAGATTTAAGAGATAAAATAGATGAATTAAATTTTAGAGTTGCAAGAAGTTTATCAATTAGAGAAAATTTAACGAATCAGACTTCTCAAATTGATACTACTATAAATAAATTACAAAGTTACATAGATTTAATAGAATTATTGGATACAAGTGGATTTTAAAGGAAAAATAATATGTGACCATGTTGCAGGAGATCCTCCTCAAAAATTTATACTAAATAACTGTCCAAAGTGTAAAGGAAGAGGATGGCATGGAGGTATCACTTTTACGAAACTTGGAAAAGTAGAAACCGTTAATGGAGTTAAGCAACTGGAACAACATCTTGAAAAAATATTAATTGAAAGAGTAAGGAATACTGGATACGGATTAAATTATGATCTATTAAAAGGAATTATAGATAGAACAACTCTTAATACATTAAAGGCTGAAATATTTAGAGTTATGAATTATTATATAAATAATCAAGCTAGAAGTGAAAGGAGTGGATTTATTTACAATCCTACTGAAAAACTAGTAGATGTTGATGTAAAAGTTACTCAAGATTCGTCAGATCCTAGAAATATTTTAATTAATGTCACTGCGGAGACTCAATCAAAAAAAGAAATAAATTTTACGGTACCTATAAGGAGAAACGAAAGTGCCTAGAACATTTACTGAAATATTAGAAAGTATGAATAACTTTATAAAAGGAAAGTATCCTTATTTAGATACAAGTGAAGGTACAATAATTTATGATATTAATTTACTTGCTCCGAGTCAAGAATTTGCTAAACAATATATTGAAATTCATCAAGTGTCTCAAAATCAATCCGTTTTAACAGCTTCTGAAAGCGGTTTAATTTCTCTTGGGAGTAATGTAGCGATTCAACGTAAGAATGCAAGACACAGTAAAGGAAGAATAACTTTTTTTAGGTTCACTGCACCTACTCAAGATATAACTGTTCCTGTCGGTACTATAGTTGCAGTTGACCCTACTGGAGGTGATGATATTCAATTTATTACTACCTCTCCTATTACTATGTATCTTACTTTAGCAAGCGTATATTTAAATACGTCAACGAATTTATATGAAATATCTACAGATATTGAAGCAATTGTAGGGGGCACTCAAGGAAATGTAGGAAGCGAAGTAATTAATACTATTATTACTCCAATTTCAGGGTTTAACGGTTGTTATAATTTAAATCCTACATCAGGGGGCGCAGATATTGAATCTAAAGAATCTTTACGAAATAGAATTGCAGTCAAGACTAGAGGAAATTCAATAAGTACTACTGATGGTATTTTATCAGAAGTATTATCCCATCCAGATGTAGAAGATGCAATAGTAGTAGGTAATGGAGAATCAGAAAGAAACGATTTTGGAGCAATTGATATTTATATAAAAGGTAAAGTTAGTAAAAGTTATAAAGAATCTTATATAGTAACTGGAGCTGAAAATGAAAAGATTATATTAAGTAAACAGCCAGTAATACCTAAGGGTGTTTCATCTGTAGTTTCATCCGCATCAGGAGCTTTACCTGTTCACATTTTTAATAAAGATTTTTCAGCATTAGGGGGTTCAGTAAGGGGTAGTGATTATATTTCTTTTAACCCCCCGCTTGATACTTCTTATGGGTCATTACTTATTACTTATTCTTATAATTCTGTTATTACAGATTTACAGAATATTTTTAATACTTCTAATAAACATATTCAAAATGCAGATATATTAGTTTTTTGGGCAACAGAGGTTGTTATAAATGTTGCTTCGTCTCTTAAAATACTTCCAGGTTTCGATTACGATAGTGTAATAGGTGATATTGAAGAAAATTTAGCAGTATTTTTTTCTAATTTATCTATAGGAGAACAAATACAGCAAGCAGACGTAGCTAAAGTTATATTAGATACGCCTGGAGTTGATGATTTATTATTACCTTTTACTACTTTTGAAAGTGATGACGGAACTATTACAAGAGATAGTTTTGGTAATTTAAATTTGCCATCGAAAGGATATGCAATACTCGGGTCTGTAACTTTGAATTTGGTAACTTAAAATGGCGCTTTATAATACTTGGCAAAATATTAATTTAAGAACGTCTGAACATTATACTTATCGATTGTTTAGTCACTTGTCCCCTGATTATTATCCAGTACATGTAAAGGGTACGGAAATTTATAATATATTAGAAATGTATGGGAGAGAATTTGCTACCAGTTCTATAGAATTATATAAAGTAGCAAAAGATTTAGATATTAGAACTGCTCGAACATCTCCTATAAGTTCTAATAATTTGTCTAAACTATATGAAAACTTCGGAACCCTTGTTGAAACTAATAAATTTTTTAATCAAAATTATGATACTTTTAATTCCGCTACTGGTTCTTTTCAGAGTTACAGACAAATGCTGAGATTGCTATATGATGCTGTTTTAAATGGAGGTACAGATTATGCTCTCAACAGAATAGGACATGCATATACTGGAGTTGCGCCTATTATAGTTCAACCTATTATAAACGAGCCACGTTGGCAACTAACAACTTATACCGGTAGCGTAATAAGTAAAGGAGATAATTTTTTTGTTTTAGATAAAGAATTACCAATATATGGAAATATATTTGTAACTGAAAAAATAGACGAGATTAATGTTGGCCAAACTATTGTATTAACTAAATCTAAATTAGGATTCAACACAAAATTATTTGGAAGTAAAGATTTTTACGGAGGTATTTATTTATATGTATTTGCGCACGAAGATAATTTAACAGATTCTTTTAAAGATAGTATTGAAAATCATTTTAATATGGTTAGTAAAGGAGATGTTTTCTTTTATCCTACTTACAGTAGTAATTATAAATATTGGAGACCTACTACATCTCAAATAGCTAATTTTTCTCTTATTACTGGTCATTATTTAATTAATACTGCTCGGACTTCTCCGACAGGGGCAATATTAAAAAGCGATATATTAGAATTACCAACAGATTATTTAAATTATGACTGGTATTACGATTGGTTAACTTTAAGTAGAAACGAAGCTTATTACATTCCTTATGTTAGACAATACCCCTCATCTTCAATTCCTGACACTGTTAAATTTATACCAGTCACTGGAGAGATTCTAGGAGATTTACCTTTTCCAGAAGGTACACAAGGGGTACGTTGGATATTTGATAAAAGTAATAGAGCTGAAGATATTTCAGGTAACCCAAATGCTTTTAATTTAGATTTAAATACTTCTTACGGTACCGGAGCAATACCTGTATTATCGAGGAAACCCGGAAGGTTAGGAGTACATGCAGAAAATTCAAGTTTATTATATGAAAAAATGTCAGGATCTTTTCCTGATATTCTCGCAGCTAACCAAACATTTTTTATCGAAGCTTGGATAAAAGGATTGGATAAAATAGGTTCCTCTAATATGTCCCATTTTACTATAAAAAATAGTAATACTGAGGACCAATCGAATATTTTAACAGACCAAGGCATGTTGTTTTCGATTGATTTTCCTACAGAAACTATGAAATTTGAGATATCTTACGGAAGCGGTTTAACTTACTCTATATCAGGATCAATTTCTAATTTATTAAATGAAGACCCCAGCCGTTATCATTATGTGGGAGTTACTAAAAATTATACAGGGCCAAATGATACATTTTTGTTTGTAGATGATGAAGTAATAGCTACAGGTTCTGTTTATTTATTACCTCCCGCTATTACAAATAGTTATACTGCGGTGATTATAGAAGGTACAGGTATAGGGGTCGATGAAATTTCAATTCAAAACGGTTATTTAACTCCAGAAAGTTTGAAAACAAGATTTCTTATAACGCAACCTAGATTAAATTCTTACAAAGTAAATAGAACAGATGTTGAAAAATTTCAACAAGGTATGGTAAAAGTATTTGCTTCAGGCTCGGGAGAGTTTGAGTGGCATCAATTTTCAATAAGAGGTATCGAAGAGAGATTGTTTGATTATATTCCGGTTTTCCCGACAGGTTCTTTACCTCACATAAATATATAAAGGAGTAATATTATGTCAAAATCATATTATTTTAAAGATCAAAATGTATTCGCAGAAGATTTAAACAATACGGAAAATTCAAGAATTGAGGATATAAAAAACCGTATTCAAGCCCTGCTGGGAAATTCTGGGGGTATCTATAATGATGCTTATTCTAATTTTTCAATTGTAAAAGGAGGAGTATTTGGAAGACCTGATGAGTATGACCAGAATAAAAATTTAAAAGTAGCCGTAAGAGATTCATCAACATTATTTATATATCCAGGAGACGCAATCGATGCTAGCGGCAATCCTATTAAAATAGAGTCAACTAAAACTGTAGAACTAGGCGGGGAAGATGCTAACTATATTTGGACTCCTACAACTGGAATGAATTATGTAAAAATTCGTTACGTCCAGTCTTCAGGGTCTGTAGGGTTAGATGATCAAGGAAATCAATATTATACAAGATATTATGATAGTTACTATATTGAAGTAAATGGAATTCATCCTTCAGGGTCTGTAGGTAATCCTATATTACTCGCGACATTTACAGGTTTAGGTGATGGAAGTATAAATTCAGGAACTTTATTTGATAGAAGGTTATATACAAAAATAATCACACTTGCCGGAGGCGTAATTATAGATCCTTTTAATAATCCCGTACCTTCTCAAATAACCGCGGCTGATCACTTCGCTTTAGTGGGCACAGGTACTCCGTCTCCTACTAACCCGCATGGTTTGAGTATTACTGATATAGGAGGTTCTCTAGCGGGGGATACCGCTCATAAAGTTCAAGCACATATTAATGGAATTATACATTTTGATAATGATACTCCAACTCTGGATAGTTTTAAAGGTACAGTAATAAATAATAATTCACCCTCTGCCGCTATAAATTTTGCCCCCCCTTCAAACGCACTGCTAGCAGTAGGGGGTGAAATAATTTCGGGCTCTCTTCCTCCTTTTACAGGTGCGGATGCTTACGCTATTGCAGGTAACGGCAGATGTGAAGTGTTTGCTTATAAAGACGGAACTATTTTTGGTGTAACTTACACTGATTTTCTTCTAAATTATTATGATGACCGGTTAAGTTCTTTAGGAATATACCATACGACCGGTCATAAACAACCTGATTATTATTACTTAGGGGAATGTACAGTAAGTGCAGGAGGTAATACTCTTGTATTTACTGATCAACGTACTTTCAATACTACTCATCCTAGAGATATTATTGCGGATTTTTCTAACGCCTTTACTCCGCCTTCTTCATTACCAAAAACCGCTGACCTTGTTGACAATCTTAAAATGCTTAGATACCAAATTGGTATTGCAATAGGGGGCCATGGTCAAGATTGGAATAATTCAACTTCAAAAAATACTGACGGGTCTAATGCCGATAGTTTACATAAACACAGTCATAATAAGTTAGATGATATTGTGGGAACTACAGCTACTGCCGCGAATTTGGTTACTCTTACTAATGATGTCAACGCAGATAGTTTACATAAACACAGTCATAATAAGTTAGATGATATTGTGGGAACTACAGCTACTGCCGCGAATTTGGTTACTCTTACTAATGGGTCTAATGCGGATAGTTTACACAAACATAGTCACGATAATCTAGATGATATTACAGCAACTACAGCCACGACTTTAAATTTAATTACTCTTACAAATGATTCTAATGCGGATAGTTTACACAAACATAGTCACGATAATCTAGATGATATTACAGCAACTACAGCTACAGCTGCAAATTTAATCACTCTTACAAATGATTCTAATGCGGATAGTTTACACAAACATAGTCACGATAATCTAGATGATATTACAGCAACTACAGCTACAGCTGCAAATTTAATCACTCTTACTAATGGGTCTAATGCGGATAGTTTACATACACACGCTCCTGTGCCTTTTCAAGGAAGTGCTTTTAAGCTTAAGCTTCCTCAGACTGTTGATACAACCGGAGGCTCTGCAATTCTTACATGGACATCAGGTAGTGTAAACACATATGACTATTTAAATATGATGAACGATGTAGCAGGAAGCGGGAGTATTTTCTTATTAGATGACGGATTTTATCATATAGATGTTCTTGTACACGGTACCCCTGATTCTGATAGTGGAGTTACTAACGTTGAGTTAATCCTTAATATAGGAGCTAGTGAAATATACAATCAAAAACAAGGATATTCCGGCGCAGTTAATTTGTTACGTAGTTCTTTTTCATTATCTACAGATATACGAATAGAAGCGCCTACTAACGGTTTTACTATAAATGTATTGGTTACAAGCGGCGGCACTTATCAACATTTCACCGCAGGAGATGGTAGATTTAGTATTCGTAAACTTTCTGACCTGTAGCGTAAAGAAAATAACTTTGTATAATACAAATAAAATTTGAGGAGTTATGGACAAAAAAATAAAAGTGCTTTTTATTTGCGACGATATTAGATTAAATACCGGAGTAGGTATTCAAGCACGTAAACTTTTAACAGGGTTAAATAAACTAGAAAAATATGAAGTAGTAAATGCTGGATGCGCTTTAAACCACAGAGACTTAAACCCGGTAAAATACGAAGACATATCAATTTATCCAGTTAATGTAGGAAAAGATTTTGATACTAAAAATGTAATTAGATTTATTGTAAGCAAAGAAAGACCAGATATTATAGTACCTTTCGGCGACCCAAGATTTTTTTATTACTTATTTGAAATGGATGATGAAATAAGAGAAAGGTCAAAAATTGCATTTTATCATACTTGGGATAATGACCCTTTTCCGAAATTTAATGTTCCTTTCTACAAAGCATGTGATTATCTAGTTTTTATTTCAAAATTTTCTTACAATTTAATTTCTCCAAATGTAGATATTCCTTCTTATTTAATTCAACATGGGTATGACAAGAATGAGTTTTATCCATTGGAGGAAGATATAATTCAAAAAGAGAGAGAACATTTAAAAAAATTGACGAATCTTGAAAAACTTGATTTTGTAATATTTTGGAATAATAGAAATATTTCAAGGAAAAGACTCGGAGATGTTTTAGTAATTTTTAAAAAATTTCAAGAATCTCATCCCAATTCAGTTCTTTTAGTCAATACTAACCCTATCGATATGGAAGGTATTGATATTATAAGATTTCAAAAGGAACTGGGCCATGAAAATTTTCCATTTGTATTTAATTTCAATAAAGTAAGTAGTAAAGATTTAAATTTATTTTACAATACTGCTGATGTTACACTTAATATTGCGCATAGTGAGGGGTTCGGATTGTGCGTAGGAGAATCTTTACTTGCAGAAACCCCGGTAATTGCTACAAAGACTGGAGGCATGACGGAGCAATTAAGCAATAATAATGAAGAGTTCGGTAAATTACTACCTCCAGCTGTTAGAAATCTTTATGGAATTCCAGGAGCATCTTATATTTACCAAGATTACGTATCTCATGAACAAGTACTAGATGCGCTGGAAGATGCGTATAAAAACAGAGGTTTTTATAAAACTTTAGGTAAAAAAGGACGTACTTTTATTATAGAAAATTTAAATATAGAAAAAACAATTCAAAAATGGGACGATGTTTTACTTGAAATCTCTCAAAAACCTACTACGTATAAAAGAATAAAAACTTTCGTAGCTTAAATAAATGACGAAAATAAACGCAATTATTTTAAAAAATATAGTAGATATTTTAAAGAATCATAATAATCTTACATTATCTTCTAGTGTTTCTAAAAAAATAATCGCTAAAAAAATATTAATATTTTTAAATAATAATTTTAAAATTTCTTTAAGGAGTAAAAATTTTGAAGACTAATATAATTTTCAGAGCACCCGTATATACACAAAGCGGTTATGGATCCCACAGTAGAGATATATTAATGGCTTTGTGGGATAGTCAAAAATTTAATATTTCTTTATTGCCGACAGGTTGGGGGATGACTTCTATATCTTTAAATTCTCTTTCATTAAAAGAAAAAGAAGCTTTAAATTTTATGGTCAATAATAGATTTCATACAAGTTCTCCTTTTATATTTGTACACGTAGGAATTCCAACAGAGTTTCAAAAAATAGGTAAAATAAATATAGGGATAACTGCGGGATTAGAAGCAGACAAAATCCCTCAATCTTGGGTCAGCGCTTGTAATAATAACGTAGATTTAGTAATAGTGCCTTCAAATTTCGTTAAAAATACATTTATTTCTTCCGGGGTAACTACGCGGGTAGAAGTAGTGGAAGAAGGAGTAAATACGGACCTTTTTAATGAAAAAGAAGGCGTTATAGAAGGTTTATTAGATGAAGTAGAAACTCCTTTAAATTTATTATGTACGGGGCAATGGTTACATGGAGGAGAAAGAGAAGATAGAAAAGGTATAGGATTATTAATAAATACTTTTTTAAAAACTTTTGAACACGATAAAACTACAGGACTTATTTTAAAAACTTTTACAAATAATAATTCTACAGTTGATTACGAGTTGACGAAAGAGAGGTTGCAAGAATTTAAAGGTTCGATAAAGTATCCAAAAATTTATTTGATTCATGGAAACCTTACTGATAAAGAACAAGCAAGTCTATATAAACACCCGAAAGTAAAAGGATATGTATCTTTAACGAGCGGTGAAGGTTGGGGAAGAGGAATAAGTGAAGCAGTCGCTTGTAATTTACCAGTCGCTGTTACCGGTTGGGGCGGGCATATACATTACTTAAATTCTAACTATACAAAATTTATAGATTATACTCTAGGCCTCGTATCGAAAAGCGCATTAATGACTGGAATATTTACTTCAGATATGATGTGGGCATATCCTGATGAAAAAGATGCAAGAAAGAAAATGAAAGATTTAATTGAAAATCCTCTTTCTAACAAGAAAAAGGCTGTTGAGTATGGGGAAATTTTTAGAAAATTTTATAATAAATCAAAAATCTACCAGAAGTTAGTAACTCTTTTTGAAGAGTATAGTCTTTCTCTAGAAAAAATTCCTTTAACTAAAAAAATAGAGATTGAGAGTTTGTAGGAGGATAAACGCTTTAGCGTTTATCCACGGGATTGCTTTAGCAATCCTGTAAGTATATTAATAAAAACAATTTCTAACAATTTATTAATGTAGTATATTAGATAATAATTTTTTTTCTATATAAAATATAGACTTATAAAAAAAATAATTTTTTCTTGTAAAAATGATAATTGATCCGAAAAAAGATTTGTATTATAAACATCGCACACGCGATGCACTTATATATTTATATATAATAATATAATTAGTTATAAAATAAATTTATTATATAATTATATATAGAAAAAAAGAAAAATTTCAAATGTTAAAATTTAAAAGTAATTATAAATTCTTTATCTATTCTGTCTTTTATTTTCTCCTATCCCTAAAATACTCAGGCTCTACGCATAGTTTTTTCGTTCTATTATATAATCCCTTTCTTTTCTAAATATGAAGGAGAGTAAATTGAATTTGACTATTATTATTCCAGTATTTAATGAGATTTTTTATACTCGTCAAGTAATAGAATCGATTATTGACGAAAGAGAACGCTGCAAGAAAATTGATACTATATATGTTATTATAGTTGATAATAATTCTGAGGATAAAACTTTACAGTTTTTGAAAAGTAAAGAGTATCTAGAAAAGTCTACAAAAAATTTAAAATTTTTATATGTACATAATAATAAAAATTACGGATACGGAGGAGGAGCTAATAGAGGTATTTCTTATGTTAGAAGCATCGAAGAAATCGGAGATTGCGATTTTTTGATAATGAATAATGATATGGTACTATTAGAGGGATGTATTGATAATTTAATAACTACTGCATATAGTAAAG
>Ga0265293_10005136_pt1 | contig 22209 bp, 21 predicted proteins | sample Munlanlewell138R_FD_192505 | JGI IMG/M metagenome (GOLD analysis project Ga0265293, IMG submission 192505) | Leachate microbial communities from a municipal landfill in Southern Ontario, Canada - Leachate well 138R | ecosystem: Engineered > Solid waste > Landfill > Unclassified | place: Canada... | reverse complement strand
TCCTCCTTAGGAAACACACCCTGGTGTTTCATTTTATTTTTAATTTGTGAAGCCCACGAGCGGACTCGAACCGCTGGCCTCTTGCTTACCATGCAAGTGCTCTACCTCCTGAGCTACGTGGGCAATTTACTCACTGGTAGTTATTTTACTATTAGATTTTAAAAATGTCAAGCGTTGTTAAGCTTTTAATCTAAAATTTTCTCCATCTTTTTCTTGACCCTTTGCAATGCGTTGTCTATGCACTTTACATGCCTGTCCAAGTCATCGGCAATTTCCTGATAGCTGAGTCCATCGATATAGGAAGTAAATACCTCTAGTTCCAATTTAGATAAACTTTTTCCCATTTTTTCTTCTATGGTGCTTAAATCTTCTTTTCCTATCATCAGCTCCTCTGGATCGCATATCTTTCCTCCAGATATTATATCCATTAAGGTCCTGTCAGATTCTTCGTTGTATATTGGCTTATTTAATGAAATATAGGAATTTAAAGGAATGTGTTTTTGTCTGGTGGCTGTTTTTATTGCAGTTATTATTTGCCTGGTGATGCAGACTTCTGCAAAGGATCTAAAGGATGTTTCTTTCGCACTATCAAAATCCCGTATCGCTTTATAAAGCCCTATCATTCCCTCTTGTATGATGTCCTCTTTATCTGCACCTATTAAATAATAAGAACGAGCTTTCAGTTTTACATAATTTTTGTATTTATATATTAAATACTCCAAAGCAACTTCATTGTCGGCGTTGGCAGCCTTGATTATTTCTTCGTCGCTCATACTTCTATAGGCTGCCAATCTATTGTTTTTATTATGTAAGCCTAGTTGCATTCTTCATCCCCCCAGTGAAATGAATAATTGTAATTATTATTTATTTTTTTTAATCCACTTTTCCAGTTTCCTTACTGTTTCCTCATCTAGCCTTCCTATGAGGAGGTCATTCTTTTTATTTTCCACAGCCCTTTTTCTATTTACCATCTTCTTTTCATTGAATATTTCAGCCTCTAATTCCCTAGCAGAAATTCTCGTACCCCCCCTTCCTAATATTATCTGCTGCTCCATCCAATCGGAAGTCGCCACCCTTACTTTTCTTGTCCTCCCCAAGGCATCTAACTGTTTCTCTATATATTGATCCGCGGTTTCATTTTCTTTGGTATATATTATTTTTAGTCCCTTGTGATTTTCCTTAGTGCCACTATTGCCCTTTACTAAATGAGCATCAAATACGATTATTATCTCTATGCCCGAATAGTGCTTGTATTCTGTCATAATATCTATTAAAGTATTTCTCGCTTCTTCTAGGTTGTCCCTTTTCGAATCTTTAAATCTTTCCCAGGAGTTTATGATATTGTATCCGTCTACGAATAAATACTCTTTATGCCTTTTATCCCTTCTAGCCATGGTTTTGCCTAACTACCTCGTAAATCAATACGGCAGCTGCATTTGATGCATTTAAAGACGATATTTTCCCTGTCATGGGTATCTTTACTAAAACGTCGCACTTTTCCTTTGTCAGCCTAGATAGACCTTTGCCTTCGCTACCTATTACTAATGCAATGGGACCTTTTAAATCCGTTTTAAAGTGGAGAGCGCTGCCTTCTACATCTGCTCCAAATATCCAAAGGCCCTTTTCTTTTAAGCTTTCAATTTCGTTGTTTATATTGTTTACCTTTGCAACTAGCATGTGTTCAACTGCCCCTGCAGAGCTTTTATAGACTGTTTGATTTACGGTGGCTGACCTTCTTTTCGGTATGATTATGCCATGTACTCCTGCACATTCTGCCGTCCTTATGATGGCACCTAGATTATGGGGGTCTTCTATTCCATCTAGTATTATGACAAAGGGGTCTTGTCCCCTAGCCTTAGCCTTTTCTAAAATATCATCTGCCTCTGCATACTTATATGACGTAACTAAAGCTACTACTCCTTGGTGGTTACTCCCCCCACCCATGGAGTCTAATTTATTTTTGTCTACCTCCTGTATTACTATGTTTTTGTCTCTGGCTATTCCAATTATTTTATTTATTGACCCTTGTAAATCCCCTTTTAGGATGTAAAGTTTATCTATTTCCTTGTCAGTTTTTAGTATTTCTAATACTGGGTTTCTCCCAGCTACATATTGCGAATCCAATTTTTCACAACCCTTCTCTAATCCATCGTTCTAAATCTTTCCCTTACTTCTACTATTTTTCCGCATGTCATTTTGCCTTCTGGACATGGTCCTGTAAGGCAACTTGGCCCTGCATTTTTAAACAGTATTGGATAGACTTTTTTTACTTCTTTAATCATGGCAACCCCTAGCTCCCTTATTTCCCATTGAGCTCTTTCACATGTTCTCAAGTTGAAAAAATGAAGTAATGCACGGGTATTCATGGTAAATACTATCTTCGTTTCACAGGCATTTGGAAATACGTATCGAGCATCTTCTATGGCTTCTTTTTCTGCCTTGCTTCTAGCCTCTCTCTCTCCAAATCCCTCGTCAATATGTCTCTTATAATGGTCTTCAAACAATAATTCTGCTATTTCGTCGTATTTCCGCTGATTTTCTTCCATAGATTCGATAAATAAGGCCCTGGCAATTTTATTATTTTCAATAGCAGGCGGTATTATGTATTCAAATTGATCTAATTTGACGTACCTTTGCGATTGCTGAGAATAACTGGCAATTCTGTGTCTTACTAATTGGTGGGTCAATGCGCGGGATACCCCTTCAACCCCAAATGTAAATGTGACGTGCTCTATGGGACTTTCGTGATTCATGTCCATAAGCAACGACAAAAAAGATTGGGTCTTCTTTTCATCTAAAGTTTCCTCAATCTCACTGATGCCCACAGGCGAGTAACAAAGCCTAGCTGCTGCTGCAACTAACTTTTCACCATCTGGAGTATACCTCAATAGTTCTACCTTAGCCATTCTAATCCCCCTTTTCTTTAGTAATGTTAATTTTTAAAATCATCTCAAATACTTCTTCTAGCCTTTTGTCCATATTTAAAACATATAAATAACCCAGTAATGCTTCGAATCCCGTAGCATACTTATAGTCTATTAGGGTGGCATTTTTAGCCATGGTGTTCGATTTTGCATTTCTGCCTTTTCTTACTATGTCCCACTCCTTTTCAGTGAGAAAATCCTCCAAATCATGAACTATATCTGCTTGAGATTTTGCCTTCACAAATTTTGTAGCTAACTTGTGCAATTGGTTTACTGGCATCTTTTTAGTTAACAAATACGTTCTCACCAATAGCTCATATACTGCATCCCCTATATATGCTAGATGCAAAGGAGATAGCATGGCTATATCCTCTGCACTTAAATCTTTACCCATTTCTCTAAAAATATTATAGTTTTCCATATTCTATATGCGTTTCCACTTCACTCCCTCTTGGGTATCTTCCAATATAATACCCTTTTCCTTAAGATTGTCCCTTATCTCATCTGATAATTTGTAATCTTTGTTCTTTCTGGCTTCAGCCCTTTTTTCTATTAGCTCTAATATTTCCTCTTCTAATAACTCATCTTCTCTATTTAATATTCCCAAGACAGATGTTAGCTCCACTAATGTGTCTAGGGCCTTTAATATCAGAGTTCTTCCACTTTTTTCTCCTAGCCTTGTATTGGAAAACTTAACTAATTCAAAAATCGATGCTATACCATCCGCCGTGTTTAAATCGTCTTCCATGGACTCTACGAACTGTGCCTTATATTTATCTACTTCTGCTAGGTAGTTATCTTCTTCCTGTGTCAATTCCCTGTCCTCTGCCCTATCTAGTAAATATTTAAGGTTTTTCTTTGCATTATATAGCCTTTCCAAAGCGTTTTCCATTTGTTTCATTATTTCCCTAGTAAAATTAATTGGAGATCTGTAATGGGCGGACAACAAGAAAAATCTAAGGGTTTCCAAATCAAACTCCTTGGCTACGTCCTTTACAAATAAAAAGTTATCTAGGGATTTAGACATCTTTTGGTTGTCTATATTTATCATTGCATTGTGCATCCAATAGTTGGCAAAGGGCTTGCCAGTCAAAGTTTCTGACTGTGCAATTTCGTTTTCATGGTGTGGAAACTGGAGGTCTTCTCCTCCTGCGTGAATGTCTATAGTATCTCCTAAGAGTGTTCTAGACATGACGGAGCATTCTATATGCCAACCGGGCCTACCCTTCCCCCAAGGACTGTCCCAATAGGGCTCTCCTTCTTTTGACCTCTTCCAAAGTGCAAAGTCCAATGGATTATTCTTTTCTTCACTTACCTCCACTCTGGCACCTGAAATCAGGTCATCTATGTTTTTCTTAGATAGCTTTCCATAATCCTTTGCAGCATCTATGTTAAAATAAACATTGCCATCTACATTATATGCGGCTCCTTTTTCTATTAATATATCTATAAACTCTATCATGGGCTTTATGAATTCTGTCGCCCTAGGGTGAACTGTCTCTTCCTCGTATAGATTGAGTCCTTCTGCATCCTTTAGAAAAGCCTCTATATATCTCTCAGAAATTTCTTTAATAGACACATTTTCATCATTTGCCTTGTTTATTATTTTATCGTCGATGTCTGTAAAGTTTACTACAAACTTGACGTCGTATCCCCTGTACTTAAAAAACCTTCTTAAGGTGTCAAATACTACCATGGGCCTAGCGTTTCCTACGTGAATATAGTTGTAAACAGTGGGGCCGCATGTGTACATATTTACCTTGCCCTCTTCGACTGGCACAAAATTTTCCTTTTTTCTAGTTAATGTGTTGTAAAGTCTCATATCCAACCTCCATTCCGAACCAGTGGTTCCAAATTAAATATATTTTTCTTTAACGTATTTTATTCTTTTTATTATATTTTCTTTGCCAAGAAGTACCAGTACATTTACAAATTCCGGTCCATGGGCCATACCTGTCAGAGCAACCCTTGCAGGCATAAACAAATTTTTACCTTTTACGCCTGTAGCTTTTTGTATTAGCTTCATAAATCCCTTTGCGTAATCTTCATCGACTTGTTCTACTGTATTCAACTCATCTACAATGGCATCAAGGACGGTGGATACATGTTCACCCTTTATAATCTCTAGGGCATCTTCCTCCTCTATATCCACAGAGTCTTTAAACAAAAATTCCACCTTCTCAGATATTTCTCCTACTATATCCAGGCTTTCTTGAACTGTCTTTACCATTAAGTTTAACCAATTGGGATTTTCTTCTGCAAACTTTTCATCTATAAGTTCTGCATCTATTAAATAAGGTATCGCCAATTCTGTAATTCTTTCCACAGGGGAAGTCCTTATATAATGACTATTTACCCAATCTAGCTTATCTTTATCAAATATTCCTCCAGTTTTTGACACTCTTTCAAATGAGAACTTCTCCACCAGGTCTTCCATACTTAATATTTCCTGATTGTCTTCCGGGCTCCAGCCCACCAATGCCAAATAGTTGACTAATCCCTCAGGTAGATAACCTTTGGCCTTGAAATCCTCAACTGATACATCACCCTGCCTCTTACTTAGTTTTTTCCTATCCTTATTTAGTACTGTAGGGAGATGAACGTAAGTTGGCTTTTCCCATCCAAATGCTTCGTATAAATACACGTGTTTTGGCGTAGATGGCAGCCATTCTTCTCCTCTGACTATGTGACTTATCTCCATTAAATGGTCGTCGACTACTACTGCCATGTGATATGTTGGAAATCCATCTGATTTTAACAGTACTTGGTCGTCTATATCGTCAGTATTGATTACTATATCGCCTCTTACCATGTCGTGGAATTTGATGTCGTAGTCGTGGGGCAGTTTTAGCCTAACTACGTATTCTTCCCCTTTGGCAATTCTTTCCTTAGCCTCGTCTAGGGGTATATTTCTACAAAATCCGTCGTATTTTGGTACTAAACCCTTTATCTTCTGTTCTTCTCGAAGAGAATCCAATCTCTCTTTTGAGCAAAAACAGTAATATGCGTGGCCTTTATCTATTAATTCGTCCACGTATTTCCTATATATGTCCAATCTTTCTGATTGTATGTATGGACCGTACTCTCCTCTTTGAACTACTTTCCCGTCTTCAACAAATACGCCTTCGTCGTATTTTACTCCTGACCAATGCAATGCTTTTATTAGGTTTTCTATGGCACCTTCTACAAATCTAGTCTGATCTGTATCCTCTATTCTCAAGACAAATTTCCCACCGTTGTTCCTTGCAAATAGATAATTGTATAGTGCAGTCCTCAAACCTCCTATATGTAAATATCCCGTGGGACTTGGTGCAAACCTTACTCTTACGTCTTTCAAAACGCCACCTCCTGAATTAATTACCTTTATTATATAATACAAGTGCACAAGTGTAAACTATGGGTAAAGAAATAAAATAGCCCCGAAGGACTATTTTAGAAAGTTTAGGCCAGCCTTATTAAATTCCTCTTTTATTAATGGAATTATATCTGTAATGGGGACTTCTATTCTTCCTTCTTCTCCCCTTATGGAATATTCCACAACGGAGTCCTTTGACTTTTTCCCCGCTGTTATCCTGATGGGGATTCCTATTAAATCTCTATCCTTAAACTTTACACCCGCTCTTTCGTTTCTATCGTCTATGAGCACTTCTACTCCCATGGATTTAAGGTCAGTATAAAGTTTTTCTCCCAGCTCTAACTGAACTTCATCTTTTGTATTTATTACCGTTATAATCACGTGATATGGTGCTACCACTAAAGGCCATATTATTCCGTCCTCATCGTGATACTGTTCCACAACTGCCGCTACGGATCTAGATACTCCTATGCCATAGCTTCCCATTATAAATGGTTTTTCTTTTCCATTTTCATCTAAAAACTTTGCGTGTAAGGAATCTGAATACTTGGTGCCTAGCTGGAATATGTTTCCCACCTCTATACCTCTGTCCATTTTAAGCTTTTGACCGCATTTTGGACATCGGTCCCCTTCTTTCACCAAAAGTAAATCCTCTACTACTTCTCCAGAAAAATCTCTTCCATAATTAGCATTCTTTATGTGGTAGTCGGTTTCATTTCCTCCCACTACTAAGTTTTTCATTTTGCTAATTCTAGAGTCCACTAATATTCTGACATCCTCTTTTATGCCTATGGGGCCAGTAAAACCTTTGTCGGCACCAGTTATGGACAATATAGTATCTCCATCTGCCATCTCTAAATCGTGTTCCCCAATGCCAAGATAATTGCACAGCTTTGTTTCATTTAACTCCCTATCTCCAGGAATTAAAGCAATTACAGGCTTCCCTTGGGCACTATAGACTATAGCTTTGGCAAATTTACTGTGATCTATGCCGAAAAATTCTACTAAGGCGTCTATGGTGGTGACTTCTGGGGTATGGACCCTTTCTAATTCTAGTTCCCCAACTCCGCCTTCCACATCGTACACTACTTCTGCCTTCTCGTCAGTTGCAGCGTAATCACAGTGGTCACAGTAGGCAATTAAACTTTCTCCCACTTCCGATGTGGCCATAAACTCGTGGGATACTTTCCCTCCCATGGCCCCTGTATCCCCTTGAACTACTTTGAATTTTAATTTCAATCTAGTAAATACTTTGTCGTAGGCCTGCCACATATTTTCGTATGCTACTTTCATGCTATCTTCGTCTACATCAAAGCTATAGGCATCTTTCATAATGAATTCCCTGCACCTCATAAGGCCAAATCTAGGCCTTTTTTCATCTCTATATTTTGTTTGTATCTGATAAAGGTTAAGAGGCAATTGCTTATAGGATTTTATTTCGTCTTTGATTAGATTTGTAAAATACTCTTCATGGGTTGGCCCAAGGCAAAATTCCCTGTCGTTTCTGTCTCTTAACTTAAACATCTCAGGCCCAAAATTATCCCATCTTCCTGTTGCTTCCCATATTTCCCTTGGCTGAATTGCAGACATCAACAGCTCTTGGGACCCAGCATCGTCCATCTCTTCCCTTACTATTTGTTCTACCTTCCTTATGACCCTATACCCCAGTGGAAGATATGAATATATTCCACTTACTAGTTTTCTAATCATTCCCGCCCTTAGTAATAGCTTATGACTTGGTATTTCTGCCTCTGCTGGCATTTCTCTCAATGTAGGCATGTAAATCTTAGACATTCTCATTTAATTTTCCTCCTTATAATTAATAAAACCTCTCATCTCAAAAGAGACGAAAGGCTATGCTCCGCGGTACCACTCTAATAAATCTTAATATTAAGATTCACTCATCAGTTATAACGATACAATCGTATTGGCTTAGTCGCCAAAGGCTCTAGGGTAGGTTCAATATCCATATTGCCGAAAAACTTCCACCAATTGTCTTCCTCTCTGTAGAGTATGAATATTTACTATTCCTATCATAGCCATTTATAAAATTTTATTGTTTCTATTATACTAGTACAGTCAATATGTGTCAATTACTTTTTTTGAAGTAAGCATACTGCGTAGGCAGATATGCCTTCTTCCCTGCCCACAAACCCCAGGTGCTCAGTAGTAGTTGCCTTGACATTTATGTTATTTGACGCGGTCTTTAGTGTATCTCCAATTATTTCTCTCATACTGTCTATATAGGACGAAAGTTTAGGTCTTTGTGCCCCTATGGTTGCATCTATATTTCCTATTTCATACCCTGAATTATCCATTATTTCACGGACCTTGGACAATAGGTAGATGCTTGATATATCTTTGTATTTCATATCTGTATCTGGAAAGTGTTTGCCAATATCCCCCAACGCCAATGCGCCTAGTATGCTGTCCATAATTGCGTGAACCAGCACATCAGCATCTGAATGACCCGATAATCCTTTGTCGTAGGGAATGTGAACCCCACCTATTATCAGCTTCCTGTTTTCTGCCAATTGATGAACGTCATAACCAAATCCTATTCTCACTTTATCACCTTTTATCTGCTTTGAAATAAAAATTTTCTTCTGCTATAAACCTTCTCCTTGCCCCTTATTAGGGACTCCCCCAGGATTATGTCCTCCGGAGTAGTTATTTTTATGTTTTCATAGGAGCCCATGACCATTTTAACCTCGTGGCCCATTCGCTCCACCAAGGAGCTGTCATCTGTGCCTAAAAATCCATCTATCTGCGCCTTTTCATAGGCCTTTAAGATAGTATCCTTATAGAAACTTTGGGGTGTCTGTGCAGCCCATAGCAAGCTTCTTTGGGGCGTATTGTCTATGGACCTATGCTCATTTACTACTTTGATAGTATCTGTGACAGGTACTCCCACTACACATGCTCCGTGGTCTGCGGCGCATTTTATACTGTCCTCTATGTTTTCTATCTTGACAAAGGGCCTGGCACCGTCGTGTATCAATACGATGTCAGATTTTTCATCTAAGGCTAATATTCCATTATATACGGAATCTTGCCTTTCCTTTCCACCCCTTACAATATTTATCACCTTATTAAATCTATATTTTCTAACTATTTCCTTGCGGCAATATTCAATTTCCTCTTCCTTTGAAACTATAATTATTTCATCTATATATCTGCATCTCTCAAATTTTTCCACTGCATGTGCCAATATGGGCTTGCTCCCTATGGCTATAAACTGTTTATTGATTTTGCTGCCCATTCTATTGCTCATTCCCGCTGCGGCAATTATGACAGATATATAATTGTTTTTGTACATGGCCTTCACCTCTTAGAGTATTATAACACATTATGGTATAAGAGCAAATAAAATTAAAGACCCTTGCGGGTCTTAAACAGCCTTATCTACCATGGACTTTGGCTTAGCAAATATCATCCTACCTGCAGAAGTCTGCAGCACCGATGTAACTATGACATCTATGGTTTCACCTATGAATTTTCTACCGCTTTCGACGACAATCATAGTGCCGTCATCTAAGTAGGCCAAACCTTGGTTTAACTCCTTCCCATCTCTAACTACTTGAACCATCATTTCCTCACCTGGTAATACAACAGGTTTTACGGCGTTAGCCAGTTCATTAATATTTAATACTTCGATTCCTTGGACCTCTGCTACCTTATTGAGGTTGTAGTCATTTGTGATTATTTTCCCCTTAAGCAGCTGAGTTAATTTCAACAATTTCGAATCTACCTCTTGTACATCTTCGAACTTTTTGTCGTTTATAATTACCTCTATATCTAATTCTTTTTGAATTTTATTTAATATATCTAAACCTCTCCTGCCTCTATTCCTTTTTAAGGAGTCGGAAGAGTCTGCGATATGCTGAAGTTCCTCCAGTACAAATTCTGGAATAATCAGGGGCCCTTCTATGAACCCTGTCTTACAGATGTCTGCTATTCTCCCGTCGATGATGACGGAGGTATCTAGTATTTTGGGATATACTTTATTTGGTATTTTTATCTTATCTCTGGGATTTCTCCTTATATTGCCTAGGGTATTTTGTATATCATCCCTTTTTCTATGGGGAATTGTAAGGCCAAGATACCCAAATATTCCATATAAGAGAATAGATGCGATTACGCCTATATACGGTATCCCCAAGTTGTTAATCGGCAAAGTCAATATCAGTGCAATTAACAAACCAATAATAAGTCCAACAGAAGATATGGCAATGTCGTATACCGAAAACTTTTCTAATTCATTTTCAATGTTTTTTATTAATTTCCTACCTCTGTGAGTTATTTTAGAAGAAATTGAAAAAAATATAATTCCAAATACTATTGAAACACCCAAATAAACGGCTAAGTTTAGCCAACCATCCCTGACTAGATGAATGATTCCCATATTGACAAACAACGACAATATACTATATCCTACAATCATTCCTAAGACGCCTATGATTACTTTTGTTATTTTATCTACCATATATTCACCTCCTATAATATAGTTATTGCCAATAATTTAAATTATAAACAAAAAAAACACAAAATAAAAGCTAAATTTCTTCTTCGTATTTAACTGCATCGATTACTAGCTTTTCTATTTTCTCTATATCTGAATCGGAGACTAAGACCATTTCTGATAGCAACATTTGTTTGGCAGAACTCAACATCTTTTTCTCACCTGTTGACAGGCCCTTTTCCAAATCCATCATAAGTAGATTACGCACTACCGCTGCTATTTCAAATATATCTCCCGATTTAATCCTATCCATATTAATTCTGTACCTTCTGTTCCAATTTTGAGGCATAGAAGTTTTACTGCCCTTTAAAATAGATATAACTCTATCTAATTCAGTTGGGTCTATTATCTCCCTAACGCCGACTTCCTCTACATTGTCTACAGGAACCATGACCTTCATATCTCCAATGGGCATCCTCATTATAAAGTATTTTCTTATCTCTCCTAAAATTTCTTTTTCTTCAATACCTTCGATTATTCCAGCTCCATGCATTGGGTAAACTACTTTATCTCCCACATTAAACATATGTAAACCTCCTATTTACCTAGTATCTAATATTATACAATATTGGGCTGAAATTGTAAAGATTATATTTTATCATAGACTCATTTGTATTGTCAATGATTTTTCTCTATTTCACAAGCTTTTTTTGCAAATTAATTAATAAAAATAATTGATAGAAATATTTGACAACTACTTGTCCCTGTAAGTATAATTGTAATATAGCAAATAACTTTGACGGGAGTGAGATTATGAACGATAATATTGCTAATTTAGACATGTGTAAAGATTTTCAAGATCAAGTTTCCCAAGTTCTCATTAGACACAAGAGCATATTAGATATTATGACTAAGCTAGATGAATATAATGCCCGTATTAATAGAGCTGTAGCCAAATCAGTAACCACTTGTGGCTGTATTTCCATCGATGCCAGTAAGCAAGATTTTGGCAATGGTTCTTTTCAAGATATGTTAAATACTGTGGAATCCCACATTGAAGGAAAAGTTTGCAATAATTGTAAGGAAGTAATCAGCGAGGAAATAGGCTCCTATATATTCTATCTATCTGCCCTTTCCAATTCTCTAGGGCTTGACCTAAGTAGTATACTTAAGGACGAATACAATACTATAAAGACCTTGGGAATATATACACTAAAGTGAAAAATAATAAAACCAGCATATGCTGGTTTTATTCATATTCTTTAACTGCTATTTCTTGAGTAATTTCTGTGCCTTCATCTGCCTCAAATTCGTTCATAAGCTCTTCTGTAGCGAAATATAGATTTCCTTCTATTGTAGTTTCTTTTGTTCTAAAACCAGGAGCCTCTACGTATACATTACCCTTTACGGTGCCGTATTCTATTAGGGCATTTTCACTTTTTATGACTAAATTTGGAACTGTTAAATTAAATTCTATGGCATTGCCTTCTTCATCGTATTGTGCAAGGGCTATGGATCTGGCAATTGAGCCACCAGAATTTTCAAATGTGCCCTCTACAATTAAGTCCTCTGAAAAACTTAAATCGCTGGAAGTAATTATGATAAAGTTTCCATCCTTAGAAATCTTTTCTTTGAAGCTAGCTTCATCTACTGCTTGGGAAGCTGACGATGTAGCATCTACTTCAGTTTGACTGTTATCTCCAGTTTCCTGTTCCTGTGGTTTTGTGGTACACCCCGACAAAATCGATATACTAAGGACCATTGCCAAAATTAATAACAAAGCTTTCGTTTTCATTAAATCATCCTTTCGTGTTTGGTTTTCTTTTGTGTTTTGTGCTATGGCTATCGCTTTACATCTCCTTCATCTCCTATGCACTTTAATCGCCTCGTTCAAAAATGAATAAGACTATTTTTATAGTTTATACCTTTTTGCTTTTTTAAACAAGGTTATCTTCAATATCTTTTAAATTATTTTATTTAAACACATCTCGGATTACGTCTTTTAATGTGTCATGCTCAACAATTCTTAGGTCCTTCGTTTTAATGCCCTTCCCACTATTTGGAGCAACATATACCTTCTTAAATCCCATTCTATCCAGTTCCCTAACCCTAGCCTCCAAGGACGGTACCCTCTTTAGTTCCCCAGTTAGACCTACATCAGCTATGAATACAGTGCCATTGTCTATTCCTTTTTGCTTGACTGAGGAAACAATGCTCATAAGTACTGCTAAATTAGATGCCTGTTCCTTTAGTTTAATTCCACCTGTCGTTTTTATGACCACGTTTTTGTCAAAAAAACTAATTCCTCCTCTTTGCTCTATGATGGACACTAAAGTATTTAGCTGCTCCCGCCTTAAAGACTCTCCAATTCTAGAGGGAAATGGGGTAAAAGAATCAGAAACTAAAGACTCTATCTCAAGTATAATGGGCCTCGTTCCCTCCCTGACTACTGTGATTGAACTGCCCGGCATTACTGTATTTTCTTCCCTTGCCGTCATAAAATATTCCGACGGGTTGTCTATGGATATCATGCCCTTTTCTGTAATATAGAAAAATCCCATTTCTCCTGTGGAACCATATCTGTTTTTTGTAGTCAGTAATGTCCTCAATTCTTCGCCGCTTTCACCATCTATGATTAGTACGGCATCAACTAGGTGCTCTAGGGCTCGTACACCTGCTATTTCGTCTTCCTTTGTCATCTGTCCAATCATCATAACTGCCCTTGGCCTTTCCGAACCCTTGGCAATCTTTACTAACTCACTAGCACATTCCATTGTTTGGGTGGGGGAACCAGCTCTAGAGTTTGGAAAAGCTCCTAAGGTGAAGGTCTGTATACTGTCTACGATTATCAAATCCGGATCTATCTCTCCTACTAAATCCAGGACATTGTCCATACTGTTGTCCGATACTACCCAGACATTATGGTGGATTTTGTCGATTATTCTATCCGCTCTATTTTTTATCTGGGACTCGCTCTCTTCCCCTGTAGCATATAAAATTTTAAAGTCTTTTTGGGCTAGATCGTTGGCAACTTGCAGCAATAAAGTAGATTTTCCCGCTCCAGGCTTTGCAGTCAATATGGTAATAGAATCCCTAACTATGCCGCCTCCCATTACCCTATTAAATTCACCTATGCTGGTGATTATCCTGTGGCTGTTGGCAGATACAATGTCTTTAAGTCTTTGGACAGATTTCCTATTTTCTAAAGCTCTGCCTCCAGCCTTCTTCTCCTGAACAATAGATTCTTTCAGGCTGTTCCAAGCACCGCATTCTGGACATTTTCCATAGTAACCTATACTTTCGTATCCACAATTTTCACATATAAATATGGTTTTCTTTTTCATTTCTCACCTCATATAATTAAAAAGCCAGGAACGATAATATCGTTCCTATAGTGGCTTAAATATTAACTTGTCGTTTTCATTGTCGTAGTCGATGGCTATATTGTCGTCCTTTGCTATTTTCCCCTTTAGCATTTCTTCTGCCAACTGGTCTTCTATCATTTTCCTGATGGTCCTCTCCAATGGCCTTGCACCATAGACGGCGTCAAAACCCCTAGTAGAAATATGCTTTTTCATGTTTTCAGAGACTTCTATTTTTATATCGGATTTTCTCAACCGATTCTCTAAATCTCTAATCATTATATCCACTATTTCCTTTACATGGGTTTCTTCCAGGCTGTGGAATACAATAACTTCATCCAATCTATTTAAAAATTCTGGTCGAAATGTCTTTTTTAGTTCTTCGCTGATGGTTTCTTTCATCTTTTCATACTCTGCCCTATTGTCTTCTCCACCTGCTGAAAACCCTAGGACATTTTGTTTTCTAATGGATGTTGCACCTACGTTTGAAGTCAAAATTATTACTGTATTTTTAAAATTTACTGTTCTTCCTTTGGAATCTGTCAATCTGCCGTCATCTAGTATTTGTAAAAGCATATTGAATACATCTGGATGAGCCTTCTCTATTTCGTCAAACAGTATTACTGCGTAGGGTTTTCTCCTTACTGCTTCTGTTAATTGTCCTCCCTCGTCATATCCAACATATCCTGGAGGAGAACCTACCAGTTTAGATACTGAATGCTTTTCCATATACTCTGACATATCTATTCTAATCATGGCCTCTTCATCGCCAAATAAGGATTCTGCCAATGCCTTTGCTAAATAAGTCTTCCCAACTCCCGTTGGCCCAACGAATATAAAGCTGCCCACTGGCTTTTTAGGGTCCTTAAGTCCCACCCTAGAACGCCTTACAGCACTGGATACAGCTTCTACAGCTTGTTCCTGCCCAATTACTCTCTGATGAAGTATTTTCTCCAGATTTAGCAGTCTTTCGCTTTCCTCTGAAGTCATCCTAGTCACAGGTACCCCAGACCAGTCGGATACAACCTTTGCTATTTCGTCGTAGCCTACGATTAAATCAGAGGTTTGCTTTTGCTGATCCCATTCTGCCTTGTTGCTTTCCAGTTCTTCCCTTAATTTTCTCTCTTCATCTCTTATTCTTGCGGCTTTTTCATAGTTTTGCGTATTTATAGCTTCTTCTTTTTCCTTGGACAGCTCTTCCAACCTCTCCTCCAAGTCTTTCAATTCAACTGGTGGAACATAGGATTTTATTCTTATCATGGAAGCTGCTTCATCTATTAAATCTATTGCTTTATCTGGCAAAAACCTATCGGTTATATATCTACTGGACAATTCTGCTGCAGCTTTAATGGCCTCGTCTGTTATTTTTACTCTGTGATGAGCTTCGTATCTATCCCTAAGGCCCTCTAATATTTTAATTGAATCCTCCACTGTAGGTTCTTCTACCATAATAGGTTGAAATCTCCTTTCCAGTGCAGAATCCTTCTCTATATATTTTCTATATTCATCTATGGTGGTGGCACCAATTACTTGGAGTTCGCCCCTTGCCAGTACAGGCTTTAGTATACTTGAGGCATCTATGGCACCCTCTGCCGCACCTGCTCCTATGATGGTGTGAAGCTCATCAATAAAGAGTATTACATTGCCTGCTTCTTTTAACTCCTTCATGACTGATTTTAGTCTTTCTTCAAACTCCCCCCTATATTTGGCACCTGCAACCATGCCCGGTAAATCTAAGGAGATAATTCTCTTGTCTTTTATGATTTCTGGTACTTCTCCTTCGACTATTTTCTGAGCTAAACCTTCTGCAATTGCTGTTTTCCCAACGCCTGGTTCGCCAATCAATACGGGGTTATTTTTTGTTCTTCTACTTAATACCTGTATTACTCTTTCTATTTCCATTATTCTTCCAATGACTGGGTCTATCTGTCCTGCCTTTGCCAATTCATTTAAATCTCTGCTATATTTGTCTAGATTTGGGGTATCTGTGTTTGCCTTTTCCACATTTTGTCCTTGTTTTGATGGGGAATCCCCTATCATCTTTAGGACCAGTTCACTGAGTTTTTTATTGTCTATTCCAAGCCTCTTTAAAATAACAATTGCCGCACCTTCACCTTCAGATAAAAGGCCTAAAAGTAGGTGTTCTGTGCCTACATAGTTGTGTCCCAGGTTTCTAGCTTGAATAAATGAAAGTTCAAATATTCTCTTTACTCTTGGGGTAAACCCTAGAATATCTGCTCCATAATTGCCTTCACCTACTATTGCGATTACTTCCTTTCTCGCCCCTTCGAGGCTTATTCCTTGCTCTTTAAAGGCCCTAGCTCCAACGCCTTCATTCTCAGCTATTAAACCCAATAGCAAATGTTCTGTCCCCACATAATTGTGTTTTAATTTCTTCGCCTCTTCTTGGGAAAGAAGAATGGCTTTTTGTGCTCTCTCTGTAAATCTTCCAAACATCGCCATATCTATACCTCCATGTTAATTAAATTGTTTCTTATTACCTGTGCCCTATATACATCTCTTTCCTCTTCTGACATACTAGTATTGGAACTTTTCTGTATGCTTGCAGGTTGTATATCCATCATAAGGCTTACTATCTTTTTTGAATTTATATCGTCTATTAAACCTAAATCACAGCCTAGTTTAATATTAGAAAGATGATTCATCGCCTCGGCAGAAGATATAATTCTGCTATAGTTGAGAATCCCCAAAGACCTAAACACCTTATCCTCAATTTCTGTATGTTTTTTATCCAGCATAAATACTCTGGTACTCCTTTCTCTGGAAACTATTTGGAGTACTACCTTATTTAGTTTTTTTATAATATCCTCTTCTGTTTCCCCCAAAGTAGTTTGATTTGATATCTGAAACAAATATCCAGATACCTTTGAACCCTCCCCATAGAGTCCTCTTGCTGTCAGTCCAATTTTCCCCAGTCCCTCTATGATTGAGTTCAAATGGCCTGTCATAGCAAGACAAGGAAGGTGTAGCATTGCAGATGCCCTAAGGCCTGTTCCTGCATTTGTAGGGCAAGCGGTTAAATATCCAAATTGTTCATGATAAGCGTATTCAATTTCCTTTTCCAACAAATCATCCAATCTTGATGAAACCTCCCATCCATGATTGAAATCCAAACCTGGCAACAGTACCTGAATCCTAATATGGTCCTCCTCGTTAATCATTATGGTTGACTTTTCGTCATTGCTAATGAGGAAACTCCCATTGGCTGTCCTCTCTGAAAGATTGGGGCTTATTAGATGTTCCTCTACGAATACTTTCTTTTCGATATCCGATAAATCTTTAATTCTGTAAAATCTATATAAGCTGTCCTCTGCATTATCCCTCACGGAATTTAGTACTTCGCTGGTGACAAGTTCTCCTTCTTCTTCTGTCATAAACTCGGGAAACTTGTAATTGGCCATATTCCTAGCTAGTCTAAGGCGAGTGCTGACTACTACATCTTCTTCTTTTCCCACTCCACCTAACCATTTAATCATAGGACTCACCTCCTAAATATCCTTTGTCTTTTCTCTTAGCTTTTTTATTTCATCCCTTAAATAAGCTGCCCTTTCGAAGTCCTCTATTTTTATAGACTGTTCCAATTCTGACTTTAGGGATTCTATTGCCCTTTTTTGGAGCATTTTATCCTTTGTTCCAGAGGGAATTTTCCCCTCGTGTCTATTGTGACCGTGGATGCCCTTTAACAGAGAATCCATATCGCCCCTAAATGTATCATAACATTTGGCACATCCAAATTTCCCCGATTCTAAAAACTCCTTGTAAGTGAGACCGCATTCACAAGTTATATCTTTTTCTTGTACTCCTTTATCTTGTACAGAATCTATAAGTCCAGTAAATAGTTTTTGAAAGGAAAAGGGAAAATCAAAGCTAAACTCCAAATCCTTGTTTTCTTTAGCACAGGAACTGCATAGGTGTATCTCTTCTATATTTCCATTTATTATCTTTGTAAAATGAACTGTTGCATCATTTTTTCCACATACTTGACATAACAATGTAGACACCTCCTATTTCACTAGGATTAATAGTATATTCTTTAAAATGCTAGCCCTAAGTTTATTTCTCAATTCTGCATTTTCATGACCCAAGGCCCTCTCGCCCAATGAGGCTAAGATAATATCGTGTTCCCTTTCTGATATTATACCCTCTTCCATCAATCCTTCAACTATATGGTGGGCTTTATTTTTTGTAATAGATTCTCCAATAGTATTTACTATGATATCTCCAATGTCCTCGAACTCGTCAATTCCCACCTTTATTATCTTAATATACCCACCTCCACCTCTTCTACTCTCTATAAAATATCCTTTGTATGGTGTAAATCTAGTGGATAATACGTAGTTTATCTGAGAAGGTGCGCAGCCAAATTTCTCCGCCAATTCATTTCTCTGTATTTCTACAATACCATTTTCTTGGGCTTCTATCATGGATTTTATAAACCTTTCGATTACATTACTTAAACCAGGCATAGTTACCTCCTTGACTTTGACTTTCTTTGCCCTTCATCTATAATTATATCATCTTTTTCAGAAAATAAAATATTAAATTTAAAAAACCATAGAAGAAATTATATCCCCTATGGTTTTCCATTATTCTTTTTCCGCTTTTGCCTCTGCGATTATTTTCTCTGCAATATTTCCCGGTACTTCTTCATACCTTATAAATTCCATTGTAAAACTGCCTCTAGCCTGTGTCATGGCTCTTAAATCTATGGCGTATTCAAACAATTCTGCGTGGGGGGCTTCTGCTGTAACTATTTGGGAGCCGTCCTCCTGCTGTTCCATTCCCAGTATTCTACCTCTCCTCTTGTTCATATCGCCCATGACATCTCCCATGTAGTCTTCAGGTATAGTGACCTCTACTTTCATAATAGGTTCTAGTAATATGGGCTTTGCTTCCTCCATTCCCTTTTTAAATGCCAGGGATGCGGCGATTTTAAACGCCATTTCATTGGAGTCTACTGGGTGATAGGAACCGTCAAATAGTGTAGCTTTAAGGTTTACTACAGGGTACCCTGCCAATACTCCATGTTCTAAGGATTCTTGAAGCCCCTTCTCTACTGCTGGGAAGAAGTTTCTCGGTACTGCACCTCCAAATACCTCTTCTGCAAATACAAAGTCCTCTTCGCTAGGCTCAAATCTTATGTGGACATCTCCGTATTGACCTGCTCCACCTGATTGTTTCTTGTGTCTTCCTTGTACGGAAGAAGTTCCCTTTATGGTTTCTCTATATGCAATCTTTGGATTTGTTAAGTTTACTTCTACTCCAAAGGCATTTTTTAGTTTGTCTACAATTACTGTCAATTGCATGTTTCCCTGTCCGCCAATAAGTAATTGTTTTGTTTCAGAATTCCTTTGTACTATAAATGTTGGATCTTCGTCAGTTAATCTTTGAAGTGCTGTACCAATCTTTTCCTCATCGCCTTTGGCCTTTGGTTCCACAGCTAGGAATAAAGTAGGTTGAGGATATTTGATTTCTTCGAATAGTATTTGATCATTTTTTGTACATAAAGTATCTCCAGTTTGAGTGTGATTTAACTTCGAGGTGGCACCTATATCTCCAGCTTCTATTTCAGATACCTCAATTTGATTTTTACCTCTAAGTACAAATAGACCCCCCAATTTTTCTCCCCTGTCTTTAGTGGAGTTGAATAAATCTGTATCCTTGGTTATCTTCCCGGATACAACCTTAAATAAGGATAATTTCCCTACAAATGGGTCTATAATTGTTTTAAATACAACTGCTGCAAATGGTTGATTTACATCTGCTTTTCTTTCAATCTCTTTTCCGTCTTTTATTCCTGTAACAACATCTATATCACCTGGTGATGGTATATATCTTTCTATGGTTTCCAATAGGAAATCTACTCCTATTCCGTTTTCTGCACAGCCCACTACAAGTGGTACTAAATCTCCGCTTCTTACGGCAAGACCAAGTCCTTTGAATATTTCTTCGTCGGTAAATGCCTCTCCTTCGAAGTATTTCTCCATTAGTTCTTCATCAGTTTCCGCTATTTTTTCCATTAAATCTTCTTTAATTAATTCAATTTCCTGTTCTGATTCGCTTGGCAGGCCTATTTCCGTCCTGTTGATTCCCTTATACTCGTATGCCTTACCGTCAACTACAGATACTATGCCTTTGAACTCACTTGATACTCCCACAGGTAAAGCAAAGGGAACTATCTTTTCGCCAAATTTATCCTTTAATTGGGATAAAACATTGTCAAAGTTTATCTCCTCTTTGTCCATTTTATTTACGAAAATAATGCTTGGCGTTTTATACTTTTCTAGATTTTTCCATGCCTTTTCTGAACCAACTTCTATTCCCGATGAAGCATCTATTAGAAGCACTGAGCCCTCAGAGGCTCTTTTGGCACCATACATCTCGCCGATGAAATCAAAATAACCAGGTGTATCCAATAGGTTAAACTTTGTATTTCCCCACTCTACGGGAATTACAGAAGTACCTATGGAAACTTTTCTCGCTATTTCTTCCTTATCGAAATCGGATACGGTATTTCCATCTTCTACCCTTCCTTGTCTTTTTGTTATACCAGTTGCAAATAGTACTGCCTCAGTTAAAGTTGTTTTTCCGCTACTACTATGACCTAGCAAAGCTACGTTTCTGATGTTATCAGCTGAATATGTTTTCATTATACAATTCCCCCTTAGCTAGCTTATTTATTTGAAAGATTTGTTAAAATCTTTATGCCTATTATTGACATTGTTTAAATTTTTAATCATCTTAAAGCGCTTTATACAATAACTGCCTTTATGATTATATCACAAGATAAGCTAATATCATAGCCTTTTTTATTGCATTGTCCTTTGGTATACTAATATTAATAAATTTTGAAAGGAGATGTATATATTGGTAAAATTCAGAGAAGAAATAGCTGATTTAAAGCCCTATGACCCTGGAATGTCCATGGAAGATGTCAGGCGAGAATATAATGTCCAAAAAGTAGCAGGCATGGCATTAAATGAAAATCCTCTCGGATGCTCTCCAAGGGCAAAGGAAGCCATGGTAAACGCACTCGATAGTATTGGAGATTACCCAGATGGCAATGCCATGAAACTAAGGGGGGTATTGTCCAGTAAACTTGGCATTGGAGCAGAAAATATTTTGCCCACCAATGGCTTGGACGAGATGATAGGCCTAGTAGCCAAAGCTTTTGTAGACAAAGGGGATGAAGTCATAGTGGCAGATATTACCTTCCCAAGTTATATGAGTGCAGCAGTAGCCATGGGAGGTAAACCCGTCGTTGTTCCCCTAAAGGACTTTACAATGGACCTAAATAAGGTACTGGAAAGTATTTCAGAGAAGACAAAAGTTATATGGATATGTAACCCCAATAACCCAACTGGCACCATCGTCACTGAAAACGAGCTTATAGATTTCCTCGAAAAAGTACCTTCCCATATATTGGTTATATCCGATGAAGCTTATAGGGAATATGTGACTAGGGAGGATTACCCCCACGATACAGTAAAACTTCTAAGTAAATATGAAAATCTCCTAGTTATGAGGACCTTTTCAAAGGCATACGGCCTAGCAGGAATTAGGGTCGGTTACACCATGGGAGATAAAAGTTTGCTGGACAAGTTAAACAGGGTCAGGGAGACCTTTAATGTAAACGCCTTAGCTCAAGCAGCTGCCATTGCGGCATTTGAAGATGAAGACTTCTTGAAAAAATCCTATGACTTAAACCTTGAAGGCAAAAATTACTTATACGGAGAATTTGACAAGCTAGGGTTTTATTATGCCCCATCGGAAACTAACCACATATTCGTAAATGTCGGGAAAAACGGAAGGGAAATCTTTGAAAAGTTACAAGAAAAAGGAGTCATCATCAGGCCCATGGGAGGCAGTTTCATCAGAGTTTCCATTGGCTCCATGGAAGAAAACCGTCTGTTTATTGAAAAGTTAAAAGAGGTGTTGTAAATAAAACAAGGGCGAAATCGCCCTTATTTTATATATTCATCCGTCTCATATGGCAAACCTTTCCTTTTTAGTTCTTCTTCTGTAATATCTTTTATTAAGGAGTATACGAATACAAATAATGGCACTCCTATTATTAGGCCTATA
>Ga0265293_10005135_pt1 | contig 22215 bp, 27 predicted proteins | sample Munlanlewell138R_FD_192505 | JGI IMG/M metagenome (GOLD analysis project Ga0265293, IMG submission 192505) | Leachate microbial communities from a municipal landfill in Southern Ontario, Canada - Leachate well 138R | ecosystem: Engineered > Solid waste > Landfill > Unclassified | place: Canada... | reverse complement strand
CGGACCTGATCGAGAAGTCGGGGAGTGGTCATATGAGCCTCCATGCTCCATTTGAATTTCCATTCAGGCGCCCTATCAGGAACCTAAGTCCTTGGTTTCAGGTAGGACAAAATGATTATGGAGCCCAAATACTCCGTATGCAACGGAGCTTTTAGGCTCCCCAATTGTAGTTAGAGCAAAAAGAAGAAAAAGCGTAAACGCATTTTATGCCGGGCAAGAAAGATCGCTGGATGCTTATAGAGAAGCGGTCGGTAATTGAGAAAAAATCATGGCGGCGTAGTGAGTGAAGTAGCAAGCGATCAGGCGCCGCTGTTCATAATGGAGTGGGTTGATGGAGAGTTCGAGTTGCAGGGGTGGTGAAGCTAGCCGTGTTGCTGGTGGAGCGGTTCCAAGGGCAGTAGTGTGCTTGGCTGTTTCGGCTTCTGCAGTCAGCCGCGTCAGGCCAGGCTCTAACAAATCGGCGCAGTCCGACGCGCTAACGCGCGCGGCTGGCCTCGAACGTTATGTGGCGTAGAACGAGTCGATGAATATTGCAACATTGAGAGCTGAAGGATCTGACGCTGCACTTACGTCGCTGCGTGAAGCCTTCAATCTCGAAGTGGACGCAGGTTGGAAAAAGGGCGAGCCGAGGCGACGTGGCGGAGTGCATGAAAGGTCCGGTTTAAATGCGTGCATTGCTGATGTGGCGAGCGCGACCATGCTCGTCGCTGAAATTCAGGCCTTCCTTGCCATGTGCCTAACGCGTAGAGAATTATTTTCGTCCGAGCTTTCGGCTCAGGTCGATATTGGTATAACCGTCGGCGAGCGTGGACGATATTTCGCAAGCGTCGTATTGCCTCCAAACGTATTAAAAGTGTTGGCGGAATTAGGGATCGAGCTGAGAGTAAGCGCTTATCCGGGGTCTGATGATGAATAAATGGCCACATAACAAATCAGCCCAGCCCGACGCGCTGACGCGCGCGGCTGGCTTCAGGCGTTAGCGGTCAGCGAATCCAGCACTGTCCGCAGTTCCGCAGAAAATGGGTTTTCGTCGTATTCTTCCGCGCCGAGTTTTCCGTGTTCCAGTCGGTGACGTAGCACCTCAATTGCTGTTACCTCTGGTTTCCATTGTCCTTCGAGTCCGTAGCACGAGCAGTGCGAGCCGTTCACTTCGTAGAGCTTCCCGCTGCGCTCAAAAAGAACAAAGGCATGGCCTTCGTAGTTCGGAGTTCCGTAACTCGCAAGCAACACATTGGCGCCGTCGAGCTCACCGTTGTATTTTTCGGCATCGCTGTATCCGGGCCAAAAGTCGGCTTTCATTTGGTCAAGGCTGTTCCAGTTGTTCAAGTACATTGGTAGTCTCCCGCGAGCATCTGCCCGCTAACAAGTCAATCAACCTGACGCTCATCCCTTCGGGATTCGCGCAGGTTATTTCCAGCGTTATGCCCCAATAAACATAGACAGGAACCGGTAGCAGACAAATGGCGGAGATTGAGATCATCCTACAAGGATTAAGTCAGAACGACGACCATGAAACAGCAGTCAATAAACTGCTAACAACCCCTGCTATAGATAACTATTTATTCAGCCTCGCCTTCGCGAGAAAAAATGGGGTCGATAGAATTAAGGAAAATTTGGAGAATGTAGCAGACAAATCCCAAATATTTATTGGTATAAGAAACGGAATTACCTCTGTACAAAGTATTTTTTCGTTATTAAAAATCGGGATTAATCCATATGTTGTAGACACGGCTTCGAATAAAAAGATATTTCATCCAAAAATATATGCGGCGTATAGTGACACTAACGCATTTGTAGTATTGGGTAGCGCCAATTTAACATTTGGGGGCTTGAACCAAAATATAGAAGCGAGTTCATTTATCAAGTTGGATAGAGGTCAACAGCCAGACGACGATTATCTTCAAAAGCTTGTTACGACGATTACCCAGCTTCCAGCAACATACCCAGATCATGTATTTCAAATTACCAGTCCTAGACAAGCCGTCGAACTACTACACGAAGGCCGACTAGAGGATGAACGCTTAACTAGATTACCTACAACCAACAAAACACTGGGCGGCAAGGCTAGGGATAAGTTAAAGCCAATACCGACATTTGAAAAAAGAAAGCCAAGCCCAATTAAAGCAACAAAGGTCCGCAAAGCCAAAATAGTTGCAAACACCGGCATTCTCATATGGGAAAGCAAGCCGCTTACAGAAAGAAGCCTTAATATCCCTCAAGGCACGAACACCAACATAACAGGCGACACAAACTTAGGGCAAGGTTTAATGGAGGATATAGACTTCCAGCATTATTTTAGAGAAGTGGCTTTCTCTGATCTGGCCTGGGGTACAGTCCCAGGATCAAGGAGTCCTTATCTTGAACGTGCAACAATTAATGCTGAAATCGTGATAAAAAATCTATCGTATGGAGTGTATGAGCTAGAAGTTACTCATGACCCAAGAACGAACACGAGGAGTTATGAGCAGAGAAATGTCATGACTAAAATCAAGTGGGGCGAGGCAAGGGCTCTAATCGCAAAGCGCGATCTATTAGATCGCACTCTGAGATTGTATAAGAAAAATGCGACTGATTTTATGATCGTTATTGATTAATGGCGCCGGATGTCCGTTGCCGTCTGTTACGTAGTTTGTCCCATGCTGCATGAAGGCATGCGATCTCATCCGTGGTTAAGCCCAAGTCTCTTAATACTCTATTATCCTGATAAGCCAACACTTCACTTGATGAGGCGCTTCTTATCATCTTGTCAAGTGCCTTCATTGCAACACGAGTCTGTGTCGGAATAGGCACGTATAGTTTTTCAATCTCTGACGGCACAAGCTCTAGTACTCCTCCGCCATAATGCCTCCCTTCGAGTTCAGAGCTAAGTGCGGTAAGGGAATTGATGAAGCAGTAGACAAATTTCTTCGCATCAACATTTTTGGTTGTAATGCGATATGCGGTATCGGTAGTGTAAGCGCCAACTTCATTTAATATGAGTCGCGGCATATCATGAGCACGTTTGAGCATTCCAACCTGAGTGGCATACACAGACGGAACTTTAAACCACGGTTTACGTATTCTGCATTTGTAGCGTGTATGTAGATTTTCACTCTCTCCTGAGCGTATATACTCAAGGGCACTATTAGAAAGCTCGGAAATGTCATTTACATTAAACCAAAGGAAATTAGATGGAAGTCCAGAATCAGAGTTGTTTGCATGCTGCTTCTCGTCATAGAGAATCCCGGGGCAATGCTCGCTTCTGCCGAACATTGGGTGTGACCATTCTTCTAAATTATAGTTGTTAACAGTTTTATCATTTACCAAAAAAAACTTGTTCGCCCCGGTCACCAGGCCAACATCAACATCAGCAATGTCTGTGAATCGATGGACGCTTTCATCGCCTATTACCCCGTCAAATATGTCCAATTCTTTCTTAGTTAATAGTGCCCTTGTCCATTTCCCCTCAACGGTTTTTCCATTGATAAAATTGGTCTTATTAAAATATTGGCTAGGGCTTTTTTCTAAAAAAGATTTCCCCCGAGTTTGGATAATTCCTAGACCGGTAGTGTGTTCATTAACGTCTTTCTTCTTCTCCGCAAGTAATAAAACAGCTCCTTGCAACGTCCCATCAAACCAGATTTCCTCTGGATCAATAATGATTAATTTTTTGCATTGTTGTCCGATATAAAAGCGAAGCGATTGAGCGTGAAGAACATGCAATATCTCTGACGGCAGTACCATCGCCAGTCTTCCGCCAGGGCGAAGCAATGATAGGGATGCAATCACGAAAGGAACCCAAGCGTTGGTGTGCTTCGTAAAGCGGAGGCTATGTTGCTTGAATATCTGCTCTGAGAACGCCTGGTCCCTCTGCGATAGATATTGGTATCTGATAAATGGCGGATTGCCCACTATGGCGTCATATTGGGGCTGCCCCGAAGTTAAATACCATTCTAAAAAATCGGTGCAGATAACATTGATATCCGAATTATTGAGTGTGCGAGCTCTTTCTGCTGCGAGTTTAGCTTCTGCATGATCAAGCTCTATTGCGGTAATTGAGGAACGCCTTGGTAGCACAGCGGATAAAGACTGAAGGAATATCCCATCGCCGCAACTAGGTTCCAGAACGGTTTTCGGGTTTGTTTCAGCAATCCATTTAGATAGGTAATGAGCCAAGTCATATGGGGTGTAGTAGCCCCCTCTTAGCTTTTGCGCAGATTCATTTTTCTTGAAATTCATTTCTTACCACCAGTTTTGATGTGTTGATCTGCTTCAGGAGCATCAAAAAGTGAGGGTTGTTTCTCACCGTAAACCAAACCCTCAGCCTCTCGAATAAACCATTCCTTCATGGTTTGCTGCTTATTTTCTAATGCGGCATAGAGCTGGCGCTTCAATTCTGGGTCTATTTCCAGCACCACTCTGCCTGATTTTCCTCGTGCCATCAGATGCTCACAATATAGCCATTGCTTATGTTATGTGACATATGTAATATAACACTATTCACATCGAAGTCAACCAAACAATCATGAACCATGCAGGGCATAACAAGGCGCTACACTCGGACGGCAATTCCGCTGCGCTCCATTGCCGCCGGTGAGCTTGGTCGTTAGAGGCACATAACACAAATGCCAAAGCCGCTGAAAATACTTTGGGGTGTGGTGGGTGCCGTTCTACTCGCGTTTGGTTTCAAGGTGATTCTTGCGGAGAAAATGCAGGCGGAGGGTGGCCTATGGAGAGGTGCTGGATGGGAGCTAAATGGCGAATCAGCAATTGCCATGGGCGCGACGCTTGCTGCGCTAGGTGTCTACGTGATTTTCCTGGTTCTTAAGAATAAGTGATGGGGAAGAGCTTAATGCCTCTAACAACACGCCCAAGGTCGCCCGCTGCGCGGGCTGCGACGCTTCGCCGCGATGCGGCTCGCGCGCCTTGGCTCAGCCGTTGGGCAAATAATATGGATGCCGTGAATCATGGCCTATTGTTTGTGGAATTAGGAGGATAGGTGTATGGCGCTTACTCTATGCTACGAGTGTGGCAAAGAAATTTCTGATTTAGCCGCCTCTTGCCCTAATTGCGGCGCACCCATGCAGGTTAAAAATGCTAGCTCACCTTGCTTGGCAGAAATCTCTGATGATGAAATTGTCGCCCAGAAAAGATTTCGTGTAACACCATCAGAAACTGTATTGCTCCATGAGAGAGGTACGTATATCAAATGGGCAGTCAACACAGAAAGTGGCTGGATGACGCTAACAAACAGAAGAATAGTGTTTTCTGATCCACTTATTGCAAACATGATGAAGCTTGCCATTTCTGTTGTTTACTACGCTGCGACAGTGCCTGGTAAAGATCCAAAAATTGTCTACCAGGCTTTGCTAAGTGATATTGCCGAGATCCGAATCGGAAGGCACGGATTTGCGAAATCACTACTCGGAAAACTCAAGTCCGGTAGAAAGTTTAAGCTACTACCTGAATCAATCGAACAGTGGCGAACCGAACTCAGTAAGCTAGGCGTGCCTATAGTCAATTGATGGTGATTTTCAAGAGAGGTGGAAAATTGATCAAAGCATTTATGTCACGCCCGCTTTGGGTTCAAACGCATGTCGCGAACCACTTGCTCAAGCTCGATGAGAAGCTCACGGAATTGGGATTCGAAATCAGTACTGTGGGCACAAATATTACCTCCTTCGCATCCCCATTCGAAGAGGTCGTGAATATTCTTAAGACATGCCACTGCTCAATAATACTCGGGCTTCCATTCCTGAGAGTCAGCGAGGGAAAGCTTAAAGACAAAGAAATTGAGAAAGGTTTCGCCTTGCCCTCGGAATGGAATCAGATAGAGGCGGCAATATCACTAATGCTCGAAAAACCAACTCTAATGATGCTGCACCGCGGGGTATCGCCTCGCGGCCTCTTTGATCGTGGTGCTGCCAATGTGTTTATCCACGAATTCCACACGCTCGGTTCAAAGTGGGTGGAGGATACAGTGCCTAAGCTTATTGACCTCAAGGCGAAAGTTTTGGCCCAACAATCCCATCCAGCCGACGCTCGTTCCTCGCGCGGCTGATGGGTGGCGTTAGAGGCACATAACACAAATGCCAAAGCCGCTGAAAATACTTTGGAGATTGCCGCGTCGCTGCGCTCCTCGCAATGACGGATTAATCAGAGGTTCCTTAGAGTATTGGCCTTGTCGGGTGGCTTGCTGTCAGCGTCGCTGCAGCCGGAATCGGCGCTGCCGCTTCAATGCATGCCAGTTCGTTTTATGCAGAGCTGGTCCACTCCAGTTGGGCTCCGCCATCGGCGGTCTTTGGCCCGGTGTGGACAGTTCTTTACGCGCTCCTTACCTGCTGTGGGTCAGTTTTGCTGCGGCGCTTTGCTATTCTGTATGGCAACTCAATCCGCAACTTTCAGGCTAACGGTCATGCGGCTCTGGTCACTACATCCCAAATACCTGGACGCAAAAGGCCTTGTTGCGCTTTGGCGGGAGGCTCTACTGGCCAAAGCTGTACTGTGCGGTGCGACACGCGGTTACATTCATCACCCACAGCTGGAGCGCTTCCGCGAGCACCCACATTCACGCTCGGCCATCAACGCGTACCTTGCAGCAATCCAGGATGAGGCAACGGCTCGGGGTTATAACTTCAACCGGGCCAAGGTTGGCCCGGTTCGTGCGGTTCCAGCTATCGCGGTCACCTCGGGGCAGCTTGCCTATGAGTGGCATCACTTGCGAACCAAACTGGCAGTTCGCAGCCCAGCGGTACACGCTCGATGGAGTGAGCTTGCCACGCCAGCATGTCATCCGTTGTTTCGTCGTAAGCCCGGTCCCGTGGCTTCTTGGGAGCGGGTGTCAAGTGGCAAAACCAGGCGGAGTGTCTACTGAAACGAAGCAAGTCCAATCACTAGCCAGTGGCTGTCCACTTTTTCGAAGGAACCCTCCGATCAAGGTAGGGCGGGGGTGGCAGTTCGCCCGCATGCCAACATTGCAAGTGAGAACGATTGTCATTACCATATTTATCCATTCGCACAGCCGCTCCCCTGGAAAAACCATGAAGGCAGTACTGTTCGCCATTCTTTTTCTCCTGATGCCGGTGTCTGGTCCGTTTGCTCTGGCAGCCGAGGTCAATCTTTATTCCGCCCGCCAGGAGGCCTTGATCGAACCCCTGCTGGACCGGTTCACGGAACTGACCGGCATCCAGGTCAATATGGTGAGTGCCAAGGACGACACCCTCATCAAGCGCCTGGAGAGCGAGGGCCGCAACAGCCCCGCCGACCTGCTGCTGACCGCCGATGCCGGGCGTCTGTACCGGGCGCGCGAACTGGGGGTGCTGGCGCCGGTGGAGTCGACCATCCTGGAGCGGCGCATTCCCGCCAGCTACCGCGATCCCGAGGGTCACTGGTTCGGCCTGTCCCTGCGTGCCCGCCCCATCCTCTATGCACGCGACCGGGTCGCCCCTGAAGAGCTGTCGACCTACGCCGATCTCGCGGACCCACGCTGGAAGGGACGTATCTGTATCCGTTCCTCGAGTAATATCTACAACCAATCCCTGGTGGCCGCCCGTATCGCGACCCATGGCAAGGCGGAGACCGAGACCTGGGCACGCGGCCTGGTGGCAAATTTCGCCCGCCCGCCCCGTGGCGGCGACCGCGACCAGATCAAGGCCGCCGCCGCCGGCCAGTGCGATATCGCCATCGCCAATACCTATTACCTGGCTGCCATGCTCAATGACTCCCAGGAATCGGAGCGGGCCAGCGCGGAACGCCTGGCGGTATTCTGGCCGGACCAGAACGGTTCCGGGGTGCATGTGAACGTCAGCGGTATTGGTCTGACCACCGCCGCCCGCAACCGGGAGCAGGCCGTGCGCCTGATGGAGTTTCTCGTGAGTGACGAGGCGCAGCGCTGGTACGCCGATGCCAATCAGGAGTATCCCGTGGTCGAGGGCATCGAGCCCAGTGATACCCTGAAAGCCTGGGGGCCCTTCAAAGCGGACGGGATCAACCTTTCCGAGCTCGGCCGCTACAACGCCGACGCCCTGCGCCTGATGGACCGGGTAGGCTGGCGTTAACGCCGGGCCGATCGATCATCCGACATCCGTCCACTTTTCCCGGATGGCACGGCGACCTACAATGGCCGCTGTTTTGTTTTCCCTTGACCGCATGGCGTGTTTTCCATTGGTTCTTGCTTGCATACAGCACACCCCTTGACCCAGTCCCTGGTCGGGTCTTTCCGGTTGCCGAACCCCTGGCGCACGGGCGTGATTCTGGTCGCCCTGGTGCTGGCCCTGCCGGTGCTGACGGTATTCGGCTTCGTGTTCCAGCCGGCCGGCGAGGTGTGGCGCCATCTGGCCGACACTGTGCTCAAGGATTACGTGCTCAACTCGGTGCTGTTGCTGCTGGGCGTTGGCCTGGGCACCCTGTTCGGGGGTGTGTCCAGCGCCTGGCTCTGCTCCATGTGCCAATTTCCGGGCCGCCGCGTATTCGAATGGGCACTGCTGCTGCCCATGGCCATGCCGGCTTACATCATCGCCTACACCTATACGGGCCTGCTGGATTTCGCCGGCCCGGTGCAGACCGGCCTGCGTGACTGGTTCGGCTGGTCCTATGGTGAGTACTGGTTCCCGGAGATCCGCTCCCTCGGCGGCGCCATCGTCATGCTATCGCTGGTGCTCTACCCCTATGTCTACCTGCTGGCGCGCGCCGCCTTCCTGGAGCAGTCCATCTGCGTGCTGGAGGTCGGCCGCACCCTCGGTGCAGGTGCCTGGACCGGATTTTTCCGCATCGCACTGCCGCTGGCACGCCCGGCGGTGATCGCCGGCCTGTCGCTGGCACTGATGGAGGCACTGGCGGATTACGGCACGGTGGAGTATTTCGGTGTGGCCACCTTTACCACCGGTATCTTCCGCACCTGGTTCGGCCTCGGCGATGCCGCCGCCGCGGCACAGTTGGCGGCGCTGATGATGAGTTTCGTGTTCATCCTCATCGTGCTGGAGCGCTGGTCACGGCGCCAGGCCCGTTATCATCACACCAGCGGTCGCTACCGGCATCTGCCGCGCTATCAACTGCGAGGCTGGCGCGCGCTGGCCGCCTTCGGCCTGTGTCTGTTGCCGTTATTGTTCGGTTTCCTGTTGCCAGCGGGGCAGTTGCTGGTGTGGGCGGTGAGAACGGCGGGGGAAACCCTGGATGCCGAATTTCTGCGCCTGGTGTGGCACAGTCTCGGCCTGGCCGGCGCGGCGGCCACGCTGGCGGTGTTGCTGGGCCTGTTCATGGCCTATGGCAAGCGCCTGCACGGATCCTACGGGGTGGCAGCGGCGGTACGCGTGGCGGGCATGGGCTATGCCGTGCCCGGCACCGTCATCGCCGTGGGCGTACTCATCCCCTTTGCCTGGATCGACAACCGCATCGACGCCTGGATGCGTGACAGCTTCGATATCTCCACCGGCCTGCTGCTGAGCGGCACCCTGGTGGCCCTGCTGTTCGCCTACACTGTGCGCTTCCTCGCGGTGTCCCTGCAGACCGTGGAGGCAGGGCTCGGCAAGATCAAGCCCAACATGGACGATGCGGCGCGCTCCCTGGGCCTGCCACCCAATCAGGTGCTGGCGCGCATCCACATGCCCATCATGCGCGGCAGTCTGCTCACCGCCCTGTTGCTGGTATTCGTGGATGTACTCAAGGAGCTGCCGGCTACCCTGATCCTGCGTCCCTTCAACTTCAACACCCTGGCGGTGCGCGCTTTCGAACTGGCTTCCGATGAACGCCTGGCGGAATCCGCTACGGCGGCCCTGACCATAGTGCTGGTAGGCATCATTCCGGTTATTCTCCTGAGCCGTTCCATTACCCGCGCACGCCCCGGTCATGGCTAAACCAGACAGCCCCGTTCCGCTCCTCGAGGTCGACCATATTCGTGTTCGTTACGGCGATCAGACGGTGGTGGAGGATCTATCCTTTCATCTGGAACAGGGACGTATCGGTTGCCTGTTGGGGTTGAGTGGTTGCGGCAAGACAACAGTGCTGCGTGCCATCGCGGGTTTCGAACCCGTTTCCGAGGGCGAGATTCGTTTCGCAGGCCAGGTCGTGAGTCGGCCGGGTTGGAGTCTGGTGCCTGAGCAGCGCCAGGTGGGCATGGTGTTCCAGGATTTTGCTCTGTTCCCGCACCTGACCATCGCCGACAACATCGCATTCGGTATCCGTCAGCAGGCAGCATCCCGGCGCGAGGCGCGGGTCAGCGAGCTGCTGGAACTGGTGGGTCTGGGGGCCTATGCCCGCGGCTATCCCCACCAGCTCTCCGGGGGGCAGCAACAGCGTGTCGCCCTGGCGCGGGCCATTGCTCCGCGCCCGGCCTTGATGCTGCTGGATGAGCCCTTCTCCAGCATGGACAAGGATCTGCGCGAGCAACTGGCCCGCGAGGTGCGCGCCATCCTGCGCCACGAAGGTATAACCGCCGTTCTCGTCACCCATGACCAGCTGGAGGCTTTCCTCATGGCCGATGAGATCGGGGTGATGCATGCTGGCCGGCTGGAACAATGGGGTTCCGCCTATGCGCTCTACCACGAACCGGGCAGCCGTTTCGTGGCCAATTTCATCGGCGAGGGCGTGTTATTGCGCGGTACGGTACTCAACGACCACCAGGTGGAGACCGCGTTGGGCATCATCGACGGAAACTTCGATGCTGCCTTCGGTCACAATGACGATGTGGATGTGCTGATGCGTCCCGACGACATCATCCATGACGACGATAGTCCCATGCTCGCCGAGGTCTGCGACAAGGCCTTCCGTGGTGCGGATTTTCTCTACACCCTGTGCCTCCCCAGCGGCGCCCGGGTGCTCAGCCTGGTGCCGAGCCATCACGACCACGCCATCGGCGAACGCATCGGCATTCGCCTCGACCTCGACCATCTGGTGATGTTCCGGCGCTAGAACCTCTGCGTATAGCGTACGTAGAAATCCCGGTCGGTACGGTCGCGCTGAACACCGATGGCGCTGTCGAGATCCTTGCACTCCCGCAGGCGTGTCTCGATGCTGCGGTTGCCGTCGATGCTGCCCAACGGGGTCGCCACCGTCGAGCCGGTGTTCGGGCATCTGCGCAACATCGGGCTGGACCGCTTCATACTCAGAGGCAGAAAGAAGGTCGATACCCAGTGGAAGCTGTACTGTATTGTGCATAATATGCTGAAGATCCACCGGTACGGGGTCGAATTCGGGTGAAATGGCGTGATGCCTCGACAAATCCTCGCCATCACGAACACACAACGACAATAATGACCGGCCAGACGAGAACAATCCTTCGATGATGTGCATATTCACTGTCGATGAATGCTCGCACTTTCATGGAAAGATTTTTCTACAGGCTCGTTAGGCAAGAAAAAAGGAATATGAAGCTTTCAAAAGCAGATAAAGCATTCGTTGAGAAGCGGGAAAGAAGAGCCAAATATTGGCCATTGTCTGGCGCAGCGTTGCTAGTAACGCTTGTCACGTACGGGGCGTGGCTGTGGCTGAAGGTTCCGCACTTGATAAACCCTGGGCACGTAATCGAGCGTCTCAACGCCGGAACCCTGTCCGAATCAACAATGGGTGTCATGGTGGTTATGTTACCGATCGTAATAGCGGCGCTGCTTGTATTTGCATTCGTAGTGGTTCTGTTGTGGTTCATTTCATTCCGTAATGAGAGCCGGTTGATACGGTTGGTCAGGGAGCTACAAGAGGCTTCGGAGCGTGATCATGCGAATGGCTAAACCATGCCAACAAAAGCCGTCAGCGTGATTATGACTCCACTATTCAACGTCTCGCGTGGCAGCATCTTGCTCCCCGCACTGTTCCATTTTCAACTCATCAACCCCATCTGGCCTGATGCGCAGCCGTACGACACACTATTTTTTGTGGCCACTGCGGTTTTGGTTGTTCTGTACAACCGAAAAGTCATGTTCAATAGAGAGTGGGGCATTACACAGGTCATTCCACAAACCGCAAACAGCACCATCAAGGCGATCTGAAGGCCGCGTCTCATGGACGACGTGAGGTCTTTCGTTATGAATGGATGTCTATTGAAGTCAAGGAAGCACACGAACTTTGCATGCTCATGAGCAGTTGGATATCAGGTCCAACGAAAGATGAGGGGTTGAAGCGATTGGTGAATGAGGTGGAAAGACAATGAGAATTAACCAGCGCACCCAGTTCACCATTGCGGGGCTTGCACGCCGCGCACAACGTGGCGCCGCGGGTGCAGACCGTTAGGTGTAAGAAATGGCACTGAGCGAATTCGAAACAAAGAGGATTGAAAAAGAGGTTCGTGCGTTTGTCGAAAAGCGCCGGCCACCGCCGCACATTCGTCCTGAACTGGATCTGGGGTTTCGTGTAAAAGGGCAAAGCGTAGAAATCTTCGAGGTTCGCCCACGCTGGCGCCATCCAGAAGAAAAACTCGAACATTCCGTGGCAAAGGCAACCTACGTAAAAGCGCAGAGAATCTGGAAGGTCTATTGGCAGCGAGCAGATTTGAAGTGGCACGCGTATGAGCCCAATCCGCAGGTTGAAACACTGGAAGAGTTCTTGGCTGTCGTGGATCGTGATGAATATGCATGTTTTTTTGGTTGAGTGCGGGAAGGCACATGCCAAGTGACGGGGGCGTCAAGCCGCTTTGCAGCTCGGCTTAATGCAGGCGTTATCTATGCGGGTCGAGGGATAAGTGACAAGAATAACGGGCCAAACTCCCGAGGGTTCTTTACCTGTATGAAGATTCCGTCGATCGCTTCAGTGTTTCAGCTTGTTACAGCATTCATCAGCGGCTGTCGGCTGACATCAGGCAGGCTCGAAACCAGGACTGGTCGTACGGTGGGGAATGATTGAATACCTCGTTATTGGTAGCAGCTTCGCATTCGCGGCGGCGGTACAACCGGGTCCACTCCAGGCGTTTCTGGTTTCTCGTGTCGCATCGACGAGTTGGAGGCGCACGCTTCCAGCAAGTCTGGCGCCTCTGATCAGTGATGTGCCCATCGCTTTACTCGTACTGCTTGTGCTGGACCAGCTTTCGGTAAATACCCTGCATGTACTCCGTGCGAGCGGGGGCGTGCTGCTTCTATTCTTCGCCGTTGTCGCCCTACGCCGGTTACAGCGACCCGACTCGATCGATTTGCGCCTCTCAGCACCACGGACGCTTCTAGATGCAGTACTGGTTAATCTGCTCAACCCCAATCCGTACATCGGCTGGTCACTGGTGCTCGGCCCGCTAGTGCTTGCCGCGTGGCGCGTACAGCCGATGTATGCTGTTGCGGTTGTAGGATCTTTCTACTGCACAATGGTAGTGATGCTGGCGCTGTTCATCTATTTGGTCGGCACTGTTCGCTTCCTGGGTTCGAATGGCCAGCGGACACTGATTGCGGCTTCGGTTGCTGTTTTAGCGGGCCTCGGATTGTACTTCCTGTTCGCAGGCGTAAGAGGATTGATGACAGTTGCCTGACAGCGCTTGCGCCTGGCAAACACGTCTGTCACGCTTCGTGCTGGCGCACGGAACGGGCCAGCCACGCTCACAAGCGAAACCAACGTTAGACCACACACCGACAAGATGGAGGCTCATATGAAACTCCTCGCTCCCTTGACGTTTGCATCAATCCTGCTCGTAACTGCCTGTACCGACTCGCCCCAGGATAACGTAGATACCCGAACGCCTGTGGCGGCACCAGCGACGGCCACTGTGCATGACTATCGGTGCGAGAGTGGCGAAACGATTGCTGCAACCTACCCCTCGACCGACTCGGCCACGCTTCAATACAAAGGTGGTAGCTACGAAATGCAAATCGCGGTTTCTGGTAGTGGTGCGTGTTACGTTGGCGGCGAGTTGGAGTGGTGGACCAAGGGTTCTGGACCGGGATCTGAGGGCACTCTTTTTCATCACAAGGCTGATGGTACTTCTGGTGAAATCATCGAGCATTGCACGGAGTACTAAGTGCGGTTTAATGATTCACTCAAGCCGGATGTGCGTAAAGTGCCCACGGGAGTGATATTGGTCCGGGCCGGTTGACGCAAACGTTATAGGCAAAAAATGAGAACACTAAGCATATTGCTACTTATATTCTTCTTGATTGTGCCTGCGACGTATGCGGGTGAGCCTCAACGCGATAAAGGAATAACGGTCCATGCTTTGCCGAAGCGTGTAGCAGATCTGTCGGGTCAGCCTTGGGGTTGCAGGTGACCTATGCGCCCTATCCCAAACCGGAGCCCGGGCAACCTTATTTGCAATCGGTGGAAGATGTGCTGGAGTATGTAGGAAAGCAGGACAAGTCCGTTCTTGAAAATGGGCTGTGGATAGTAACCACGAATCCATCAGCGTACTCGGAACAAGAAACAGACTTTCTGAACAAGTTGAAAATAGAAGTACCGAAACACAATATCCCTTTGTTTTGGGCAAGAGGTTCAGAGTTGTCAAAAGGCTTCAAGCGTTATTAGAGCACTGCCTGGAACAAGCTGTCCCATCCGTCGGCGGCTCTTACGCACCTGCTCGGCTGGGCGTGATCGTTATAGTTCAAAGGCCAACATCTCAAACGCGACCCAAACTGATTTCGGACATGGCCGGCTTGGGAAAAATACGTTATTAGTTCAAGTGATAATCGACATGGCCAGTATTATCAAAGATGTATCTGATACCGAAATCACCTGTTCAAATTGCCAGGCTTCCTGCTGCCGCCTGGAGGTCATGATTATCACTGACACGGGTGTGCCAGACGTCCATATTTCAGTCGATGAATGGGGCGCAGAAACGATGTTGCGTTTAGATGATGGTTGGTGCTCGGCGTTAGACCGTGAGACATTTATGTGCACGATATATGAAAACCGGCCGTGGATTTGTCGGGAATACGAAATGGGTTCATATGAGTGTAGTAATGAAAGGACCGTACGAGTGACAGCTTCGTGCTGCTAGTGTCCACGCCGCGTGCTTGAGGTGGGGCCTTAGCCGGCGCAAGGATAATCATCATGAAATCCCTCATTTCAGCAGACCGTCTCCGTTTTCTCCTCAGTCGGTTGCGCGAGCGCCTTTGGGTGAGGCCATTGGTGGTCTGTTTGCTGTCGGTCGGTGCGGCCTTCGTGGCAAAAATTGCGGATGAAACCGGGCTGGCGCAGTTCGTGCCAGAGATCGCACAAGGGTCTATTGAGACGTTGCTGTCCGTTATGGCGTCCAGCATGTTGGTGGTCGCCACCTTTTCCGTGGCGTCGATGGTGTCGGCCTATGCCTCCGCCAGTAGCACGGCAACCCCGCGTTCATTCGGCCTGGTCGTTGCGGACGACGTATCCCAGAATGCGCTTTCGACCTTCATTGGTGCTTTTATTTTCAGCATCGTGGCTCTGACGGCGGTTAAAAACGCCTACTTTGGAAAGGCTGGTCTCTTCATTCTCTTTATCCTGACGGCGACTGTATTCGGTATCGTCATTATTACGTTTGTGCGCTGGGTGGACCGTATCGCCCGTCTTGGACGTCTTGGATCGACGATCGACAAGGTCGAGAAGGCGGCGGCCAATGCGTTGAAACGGCGGCGGGACGCGCCGACGCTGCACGGCATGCCAGGGGGTGGCGCTCAGGCGCAAGGGCAACCGGTATTCGCAAAGACGGTTGGATATGTGCAGCATATCGATATGTCCGCAATGCAGGTGTGGGCCGAGAAAACCGACGCTCAGGTGGTGGTGGCGGCGTTACCCGGAACATTGGCTGCGCCCGATCGGCCACTGGCATACGTGAGTACTTCATCCAGCAATCAGGAAGAAATTGACTACACTCGCGTTGTCCAGTCGTTCAAGATTGGGAAAGATCGTCGTTTCGAGGATGACCCGCGATTCGGCCTGGTGGTCCTGTCGGAAATAGCCGGTCGCGCGCTGTCACCGGCCGTCAATGATCCCGGTACGGCGATCAACGTTATCGGCGTACTGTTACGACTCTTCGATCAGTGGCGTGATACGCCGGACGATACCAGCGAGGAAACACCCAAGTATGATCGCATCGCAGTGCCCCCGATTTCGGTGCGCGATATGTTCGACGACGCGTTCACCGCGATTGCCCGGGACGGTGCCGGGGCGGTCGAAGTCTCGATGCGACTACAGAAGGCGCTGGGCACTCTGGCATCGATTGGAAATCCCGAAATGAGGGATGCCGCCATGGCGCACGGGCGGCTGGCGCTGAAACGCGCATGCAAAGCGCTTGAGACGGATGAAGACCTGGCGGTGGTGCGCGAGGCGGCCCGCTACGCGGAGTCAAATGCGTCGCCGGAGATTGGGCCATCTACATAAGTGAAGCTCGGCCGATTCAGCACCACCCCTGCGTCCATGGCCTCCCCTCATTCGGGTGTGCGGGGCTTACCCCTTGATGACGGCCAGGGGTTGCAGCTCAATTTGCACATCGACCAGGTCAATCTGGTTTCTCATCACCTCATCGATGTCCTTGTACGACCCTGGTGCCTCATCCAGGTCTTCCCGGTGGCGGATGGCGTGTAAGATGCCGCGTTCCTTGAGGGCCTTTATCTCTTCTTTCAAGTCCAGTGTCTTGCGGGCCTTCGCCCGGCTCATGATTCTGCCGGCACCATGGGCACATGATTCGAAGGACTGCGCCTCTCCTTTACCCTTGACGAGAAAAGACCGCGTGCCCTGGGAGCCGGGGATCATGCCCCATTCCCCTTTGCGGGCCCGCGTCGCGCCTTTTCGATGCACGATGACCGTCTCGCCGAAATGCTCCTCCTCGGCGGCGAAGTTGTGTGGCTTATTGATGAAATCCGCAAACTCGACCTCGGGCAGAACTTCTCTGAATGCCGACTTCGCCCGCTCCATCATCAGCGTTCTGTTGGCCAGGGCAAATTCGAGGCAGTAGTTCATTTCATTCCAATACAGTTCGAAATAGGCAGAGGATTCCGGGATATAGGCCAAGTCCTGGGATATATCCTCGCCGGCCGCCTGGTTCAATTGTTTGGCCACGTCATCGTAATGATTGGCCACCGTGAAACCGATGTTGCGCGAGCCGGAATGGATCATGATCCAGATATAGCCATCCGATCCTTTCTGTATTTCGATGAAATGGTTGCCGCCACCCAATGTGCCGATCTGGTAGAGGGCACTTTCGTACTCTTGTTCGACGATGGGTAACTCACCCTTTCTCCCGGGCATCCACGCTTCGTCCTGACGTGTTTTGTGGTGATTGAAGCCCACCGGGACGGTGTCGCGGATGATGCCCATGATGGCTTTCAAGTCCGCGGTCGCGACATCGGTCAGATTGGTCCGCAAAGAGCACATGCCACAGCCGATATCCACCCCGACGGCGTTGGGTACGATGGCCCCCTGGGTGGCCAGGATGGCCCCGATCGGCATGCCGTAGCCCTGGTGGGTGTCCGGCATGATGGCGATGTGCTTGAAGGCGAAGGGAAGGTTTGCCAGGTTTCGCGCCTGCTCCAGCGCCCCCTCATCCATCTCATCCGCTTCCAGCCACAGCTTTATCGGGAGTCTCTCGGTTTCAATGATTGCTTTTCCGTTCGTGTGCATGATCTCTCCATGTTTCATTGAAGACGAGCCTTTGGGCGATCGCTTGACAATGCAACGATGAGCCCGGCGCACTGGCAATGGAGTTATCTGGCTATGACCGGGGTGGTGTTCATTTACACGATTTTTAGCCACGGAATCCACGGAATGACACGGACAAGAGCTAGCTGCATAAAGCCCAGGTATTACCCTGTGGGTGATGGTCCTGGGTTTATATATTGAATTCTTTCCGTGTCATTCCGTGTGCTTCCGTGGCCAATAATGGTGTAAAAAAGCGCTACCCGGCGATGGCCCCACGAACAGAACCTATCCCATCTCGATGATCAGCGGCCCGTGTAGGGTGACGGCGCCTGCAGTTTCTCGCGGCGCACCTGACAGGCAAAGCAGCGTTTGGCGGTCGGATACGCATCCAGCCGTTTGTACCGGATGGGCGCCCCGCAGTCGATGCACAGACCGTACTGCCCGGCCGCGATGCGGTCCTCCGCCGCGGCGATGTCACGCACCTCTCCCACGTCGCGAACGATCTCGGCCTCGGTGATGTCACGGAGCACGGAGGCTGCCGCCACATCGCCGGAATCACCCGATCCGCCGATGAGATCGACCAGGTGCTCGGTGCTGGAGCGTGCGAGCACTTGCCGGATTTCATTCAGCAAAAGACTTTTACGTGCGTCGATGCGTTGCGCGAATTGCGCGATCTGCTCTTTTGTAAGGGAATTCTCAGGGGCATTCATGGCGTCATAGTCAGTGGTTTGTGGAAACCGGCACCGGGCTGTGCCAGCACACATCCCCGATCCTCCGGGATGCCCTTCGAGCGTAGCCTTTGGAAGGTGTCAAGGCAAGGGGCTGACGAGGCCGGCCTGCCCTGGCCAGTTGCCGGCGGCAGTGTCGGTGGTGCGAGCAAGGGCCCGTTCATGAAGTGGGTACATCCGACAGGGGGTTTCCAGCAGCGGCACCTATATCGATCGTCGGTGGTTGTTTTTCCATTGTAGCGGACACTCCGGCTTGCTAAATTCCGGTCCCAGGCTCCTACAAACGCACGGGCCGGTAGGGTTCCCAGGACTGCGAGTAGATCGATCGTGAAGAGGTCAACAACAGCTGCCCTGCTGTCGGGGTTGGTGTTCCCGGGGCTGGGTCACCTGTACTTGAGAAAGTATATTCGCGGCATTTTCCTTGCAGGTGCGGCAGGCGTGCTGTTCTATACCATCCTTTCTGTTGCGATGAGCACAGCGTTCGAAGTGGTGGACAAGATGCAAAGCGGTCATGTTCCTCTCGATGTGGAGTCCATTTCCGAGTTGGTGGCGACGCAGGCACGTAGCCACGAACGGTCAACGGGTGCTGCGACGGTGGCTTTGATCATGGTGTGGGCAGTGGGTATCGCGGATTCGTATCGCGAAGGCCGGGCACGGGAGAAGGCTTGAGCGTTGAGCGGCTACAGCGAAAAAGGACTACAGAGTGTCCGCTGACCCGGGATGCCCGTCAATATTATGAATCAGATCGAGCTGTTGGATAACGAAATCGATTGCACCGAATTAAGATAAGCCCGCGGACACCAGAAGACGGCCCGACTGAGTATGAATGCCTGATATCGAGTTCAGATATGCGTGAGATTGGTCTGACGATTATTTTTCTGTCACTCAGCAACATCTTCATGACATTTGCTTGGTATGCGCACCTCAAGGAACTAAGCACCAAACCCTGGCTGGTCGCGGTCCTGGTCAGCTGGGCGATCGCATTTTTTGAGTATCTGCTGCAGGTCCCGGCAAATCGTATTGGTTACAATGTGCTGTCACTGGGGCAGCTGAAAATCCTGCAGGAGATCATTGCTCTGACAGTGTTTGTACCCTTCGCCTTCCTTTATATGAAGGAGCCCCTGAAGTGGGATTATCTGTGGGCGGCGCTTTGTATACTGGGTGCTGCCTACTTCATCTTTCGCAGCAGATGGGCCGGTGCCTGACGATGGATTCAAGTCGAACTGATGGTTTTTTCGGCCCGGTGGATACCCTGAGCTGAAGCGTCTCGCCAGCCCTGGGATCACAACGGACAATTGAATATGCCACCCGTACTCTTGCTATTGGTAAGCTTGGTGATCATCGGTATGGCAGTCCGGGGGCTGCTGACCGGAAAGGTCATGGCGGGATCCCGCGGCCTGCGGCCCAATTATTATACTAAACAGGACAGCCCGGTTTTGTATTACGGTTTCATATTCGTTTATTTGTCGATTGGGGCCTTCGTTCTATTCCATTCCATGTGAGGAATATCTGAACAGCGGATCAGGCCGAATCCGATGTACGGAGGTTTATCGTTGATGCTTGTCGCCTGGGCGATCTTCCCTGGCGTCGGCGTGGACATGACATTGCTCGGGCCGGCGGCCTGTGAGTACGATGGGTGGTGTATGAGTGTGGGATTGGAAAATGCATTGCGGCGCTTGCGGCGCATTCTGCCGTTGAGCGCACGGCAAGGCGAATGCAGCGAGCAGGTCCGTGAGCTTCACCGGCAGATTCTTCGTTCCTTTCCGACCAAAGGGCGGATTCTGACCCGGGAGGAAATGGCACAGTACGTCAGCGACCTGGACGCTGCGGTTGACGTACTGAGAAAAAACGACATGGTGACATTTTCCGGGGACGGAACGCCTGTGGGAGCGTACCCCTTCACGATGGAGGCACGGGATTATCAGGTTCAGGTTAATGGGCATCGAGTCCATGCCATGTGTGCGCTGGATTCCCTGGCGGTGAGTCCCATGTTCGGGATGACGACACATATCACTTCGCACTGCAGAGTCACCGGCACCCCCGTCGACATAGACCAGTCAGGCAAGACGATAGACAATGCAGATACAGCGGGTGCGGTCCACGTGGGCATTGCCTGGGGCGCGGCAGACGCGGAGTCCCACTGTGCGGACAGCCTGTGCATGGAGATGCCATTTCTGCGGGATGGCGCGGCTGCCCGGCAATGGCTTGTGGAAGATCCCGGTGGTAGAGAAATCTTTGCGCTGCCAGAGGCGATCGAGTTCGCGAGCCGGTTTTTCGTGCCTTTGGTGGGGTGATGCTGCTGAGCGTTCGGTATGTTGCTGCGCCTCGCCTGACTCGCGTGCATGGCCTGCGTCGCTCAGGCGCGCTGGACATCGGTACGATGAGACATTGGGCCGCCCCGTTGCTACAGTAAGGGAAGGCGCATGATCGTTGCACCGTTTTTGATAACAGGCTCTCCACCCGCCCTCGGGGTGCGACGAGATGCAGGTGCGATGTTGCGGACATGGGGTCGTCGCACTCCGGGATATGGGGACACGACCCGAGGCATGTGATCCAGACTACGCGTCCAGGACCAGACGCGGTCGGGAACGGCACGCGACTCGACGTGCGCGTGAGATATCAATCGGTCAGCTAGGACAACGCCATGGCAACTCACCACGCAGCACCCTCGGAAGTAGTGGATCTGGAAACCTGGGCACAGGACCTGCCGAGTGAACATGGCAAGACCATCGTAAAAACACCTGAAATGGAGCTTGCTCGGCTGGTGTTCCCGGCGGGTGAGGAATTCGCAAATCACCAGGTATCAGGACCCATTGTGGTTCAATGCATAAAGGGTGAGATCGCGTTTTCTGCGATGGGGGCGACGCGAACGCTCAAACCTGGCCAGCTGCTGTACCTGCGGCCCGGCGAACCACACGCCATTCGAGCCATCACGGATGCGATCGTTTTACTGACTATCGTCTTCAAGGTTGAGTAATTAACATAGTAAATTCAGGTTGTTAGCGGAATAAGGGGCTGCGGCGCGGCGGCCGTGCCGGCGTGATGCTCGCAGGAACGATCGGTGCTAGAGCCGCTTTCGGCAGGGCCGGGCTGCGCGGAAGCCAACGCACACCTTGGCGCGACTGCGGCCGGCAGCCGCACCACGTCGGAGGTCACATCATGAATACTGCCCGTCCCTATGCACGGCGCGCCCGGGGAATCCTCGCATGGGTGGCCGCCGCGTTCGGTGTCCTGACCGTCGTGGTGGGTGGGCGGACCCTGGCCGGCGCCGATCCGGGGTATATCGTCTTCCGGCCGCTGTTGATCTACAACACCGTGATGGGCGTGGCGTACCTGGTGGCCGGTATCACGATGTGGCGCAGTCTCGAGGCGGGCAGGCGTGCGGCAGCCGCTGTTTTCCTGCTCAACCTCCTCGTGCTTGCGGTCATCGGTTACCTGTACGCGACGGGGAGTGCCGTCGCCATCGACAGTGTGCGTGCCATGACGTTCCGCACCGGCGTATGGCTGATCCTGTTTCTTGGTCTGGCGTGGCTGGGTCGCGGGGGCCGCGCGGCGGGAACCTGACGAGCCGACGGCCGTTGAAAGAGCTACAATAGCCGCCCGGTCGCGTCCGGTTGCGCCCGGTCGGGTGTCACGATGCGGCGCGCGGGATGACCGCCGATCAAGTTTTTAACAGGTGCAGTATGAGCGGTCTGCCACAATGCCCAGAATGCGGTTCGGAATACACCTACGAGGATGGCCTCCTGTACATCTGTCCGGAATGCGCGCATGAATGGGCGCGGGACGCGGTGGCCGAAGGTGGCGAGCAGCAGCGCGTGGTCCGCGATGCCTACGGCAACGAACTCAGCGACGGCGACAGTGTCACGGTAATCAAGGACCTGAAGGTCAAGGGTTCGTCGTCGGTCGTCAAGGTCGGCACCAAGGTCAGGAACATCCGCCTGGTCGAGGGCGACCACGACATCGATTGCCGTATCGAGGGGATCGGTGCGATGCAGCT
>Ga0265293_10005134_pt1 | contig 22216 bp, 13 predicted proteins | sample Munlanlewell138R_FD_192505 | JGI IMG/M metagenome (GOLD analysis project Ga0265293, IMG submission 192505) | Leachate microbial communities from a municipal landfill in Southern Ontario, Canada - Leachate well 138R | ecosystem: Engineered > Solid waste > Landfill > Unclassified | place: Canada... | reverse complement strand
CCTTACAAATTCATTTTTACAAGCAAAGAGACCTAAATATGGTCCACCGAAGTTCATTGGTATTCCGAATGGTTGTCCTTCGCCGATAACAACATCGGCGTTGTAATTGCCGGGAGCTTCGAGGATACCCAGTGAAATCGGATTGATAATAACTATAAACAATGCTTTTTTGGAGTGAGCTATTTTCTCGATTTCATATACATCTTCAAGATTTCCGTAAAAATTCGGCATCTGGACGACGACACCGGCAGTAGTATCGCTCATTGCTGCGGATAATGCTTCCAAATCTGCTGAACCGTCTTCTTTTACAAATTCGGTATAAGTATAATTCCTGCCAGCAGTTATAGTTTTGCAAGCTGTCACATAGTTAGGATTAATCTTACCGGCAAATAAGAATTCTGATTTACGGTTGTGAGCATTTGTCATGAAACAGGCTTCTGCTAAGCCGCTTCCTGCATCATACAGCGAAGCATTCGATACGTCCATGCCTGTCAGCTCTGCTATCATAGTTTGGAATTCATACATAGCTTGTAAAGTTCCCTGAGATACTTCAGCCTGATACGGTGTATATGCAGTTTTGAACTCCGGCTTATTCAATACAGCTCCTACAATTGCAGGTATATAGTGGTCATAAGCACCGCCACCCATGAAACAAACGTGAGTGTCAGCAGTAATATTCTTTTTGGAATAATCTCTCAAGAGTTTCATTGCTTCAAATTCAGACAAAGCTGGTGGTAAATTAAGAGGCTCGGTAAGCTTTACCTGTTCCGGAATATTTTGCAGTAAATCATCAATTTTTCCGACCCCGATTTTATCAAGCATCTTTTGTTTTTCAGTATCCGTACTCGGGATAAAATTCATTTCTTAACTCCTAAAAAAATGTTTTCTTTAAATTGCTTTTTCATCAGTTACAAAATTAGCTCTTTTAGTCATAATCTCAAAGGAAATAACAAATAAACATATTATTGATTATCTTATTCGGATATTCCGAACTCAAACAACCGTAATACAAGTATAATTTAATATAAATTTTACAACTTGAAAATATTTCGAATTTATAAGTCTGTAGGTATTTTTTGTGAATCAACAGAAAACAATCCGACCCGCATATTCTCGCAGGAATAAATATCTTCGTCATCAACGAGCACTCTGCCATCAGCAATTATCATTGTCAGTTTTAGATTTATGATACGCTTAATATCAACTATATAGCTAACCTTTTTATTGGTAGGTAATACTTGACCGAAGAATTTCAGTTTATCACACCCCAATGCTCTGCCTTTCCCTTTATAATCAGCCCAGACAAGAAAGAATCCTGTCAACTGGAGGAGTGCATCTAAGCCCAACGAGCCGGGCATCACGGAATCGTCTTTAAAATGGCAACCAAAGAACCATAAATCAGGTTTAATATCAAGTTCGGCTATGACTACTCCTTTGCCGTAACGTCCGCCTTCAGTGCTTATGTTTGTGATTCTGTCCATCATCAGCATATTAGGTAAAGGCAATTTCCCGTATTCCTGTCCGAAGAGTTCACCTGTTCCGGCAAGTATCAGTTCATCATAATTATAAGAATTCTTTCTTTGCATAAATTTAACGAATATTAAATAATTATTAACGAAAAAAGCAACAGCTTATTTGAAAAAAAAAGAGGCTGAAATCAGCCCCTTTCAATATTTCAATTAATTGTAAATCTTAATATTCTTTATAAAATGCACTTCTGTTATCATCAATTTTTGCTTTCTCCTTCTTCTCTTGGAACCATTGATAATAAACTGTGCCTTTTGTCTGCAAACTCAATTGCTCAATATACTGACCTAACTCGGATTTGATTGACTCTTCGGTAGGCAAGTTCTTATTTTTAATTTCGACGATGAAATAAGCGTTTTCCCCTCTGAAAGGTTCGTGAATTTTGTTTTCGGAAAGTGAAAAAGCCTTAGGAGAAAATACTGCATCACTTCCCACACCCGGCACTGACGGTGACGGCTTGAACATTGGTAAATCCATAACTTTATCTGTCAATTCAGGAACCATAGAACCGATATTGTCCATTGAGCCTAAATCTTTGATTTGATTATAAATTTCCATAGCTTTTTCTTTTGCCATATCGAGAAGTTTAACTTTTCCAAGTCGTTGGGAAATTTCTGTACGTACATCTTCAAGTGGTTTGAAGCCTGTTTCTCTTACATCACTGAGTGTAGCAACCACTACACCGTACCTGTCAAGTTCAAGTGGCTCTAACACATCACCTAAATTAGCTTTAAATGCTAAATCAACAATATATCTTGAGCCGAGAACTGCCTTATTTTTCTCGAAGAATGGTGACAATGTAGGAGTCAATCCTAATCTTGCCGCTACAGTATCGAATGGTATGCCTTCTTGAACCTGCTTTTGCAGAGAAACAGCATCTCTGAAAATTCTTTGTTTTGTACCGGTACTTATAGATGGTGAGAGTCGAATTTCGCTGTATTTTAAATCTTCGTTTCGCTTGTCAACGATATGAATTACATGATATCCAAAAGAAGACTTAACTGGACCGACGATATCTCCGACATTTCCACTAAATGCAGCGTTTTCAAATTCAGGTACCATCATACCTTTACCGAAGTAGCCAAGGTCCCCGCCTTTAGGAGCTGAACCGTTATCTTCAGAATGTGTTGAAGCAAGTATTGCAAAAGGTTCCTTGTCAACTTTTGCTCTTCTGTACAACTTCATCGCTTCGGCTTTCGCACTATCCTCATTAATTCCGGGACCTGTACGAATGAGTATATGACTTGCCTTTATCATTTCATTGTCGCCGATTCTTCTGTCATCTACTCTATAGAAATATGTACCATCTGCTTTCTGAATTGGACCGGCAATTTTCTTATTACCTAAGATTGCGATATATTGGTACACATTAGGGTCAATATCTTGAACCATAGTGTAATCGTGATTAATACCGCCATATTCGATAAGTTTAAGAGTAAATATACTGTCTCTGGCTTCATCGCTTTCTACTTTTCCCAGTTCATCAATTATACTCGTGACTCTTCGAACAAACTTCGATGAGTCATCTGATGATGGAAGCATCATGAATGTAACGTAATTAAGTCTTCTTTGTGACTTTTGTTTGTACTTGTGCTTGTTCTCATTGTAATATTTTTCAATGTCTTCTTTTTTGATTTCCATTGCTTCTTGGGGAACGTCTCTGGTAGTGACAGCGATAAATTTAATATCCGCCGAGCTGTTCTCTTCCTTGTATTTCAATCCTGCAAAAGATGGTGAAATAAATGCAGCACCCGTACTGACAAGGTTTTGCAATTCTTGACGTGCCAGAGTCTCACGGAGATATTTTTCGATATTCATAAGATCTTTTCTGAAATTATTTACCGCTGCTTCACGTTCTTCTATAGAAATCTGTGAAGGGTCTGCACCGAGATAATTGACATAGTTCTGCGGATTAGTAATCAGATCAACATAAATATCCCTCATAAAATTTCCGGCTGAATCCATAAACATATTCTTCAGGTAATCCGGCGGATTATCAAGCATTTGCTCTTTTACCTGTTCATCGGTGATATGAATGCCGTATTTTTCCATCTGTTGGTGTAGAATCAGCTCGTCAACCATTTGGTCCCAAACTCTTTGTCTAATGGCTTTGTCGTCGCTTACATCTTGGTCTTGTCGTTTCATGTTCTCGGTTTCTTCACGAACTCGAGTTTCGAAGTCAACATATAATATTTCATCTCCGTTGACTTCTCCCAATACCTGAGAAGTAGGGCTGCCTGATGCACCGCGTAAACCTTCTATTACTGTCGGATCACCGATTGTAAAGAATGCTACCAACAAAACTGCAAAAATTCCAAAAACGTATGGCGAAATTCTCCTAATCTGTTGCAAAGTTCCCATTCGTTCGAATACTCCTTTAAATTAAGCTAAATATTTTCTTTTTCTCAATGCAAACTAATTCAAACTACAAAATTAACTGTTATTTGATTAATTTCCAACAAAATTCAACAATTCATCGTATTTACACATACTTAGTATGGTAGATACGTTTTGTTTTAATTTATAATTTATCAAAGTACGATTCTTTTTTAAAACTAAAAGCAGACCCTAAATCACAAGAGTCTGCTTTGCTGATTGAATTAACATTGGAGCATTACTACTTTATTCTTACTAATACCGAACGGTTCATTATCCTACCGTAAGGACTTTCATTATTAAAAATCTCTGATGACTGATAATTGATTTCATACTTCAAAGTTTTCAAATTAATCAATCTGACGGCAGCTTCTGCACGTTGGCTTGCAAGCACTTTATTGTATTCGTCCGTGCCGATATTATCTGTCAGCGGAATAATCTCGATTGTTCTGCCTTCAAGTACTTTTGCACGTACATAGTCCAACACTGTATTATTAACCATTGTAAAGTCAGATTTGTCGAATCGGGTAAATCCAAGTATGAATTCTTCAACTTCATTTGTCTTATCATTTTTATTTAGATTTAAATATCGTCTCGAATAATTATCTTTATGAGTCAGATAAAACACGGCACTGTCAGAAGTTTGATTGCCATTTGAATCTTCTACTTCGGCTATGACATCAAATCTGTTTGGTTTGTTTGTTTCGCTAATAAACATGCCTGACGATAGTACAATCTGATTCGTACCTGATTTTAAAACGGTTTCGTTCGTTCCGTTGAGTAATGTCCTGCCATGAAACCGAGCTGTATCCTCGGCAAAATAAACAGGAGTGATGCTCAAGACTTTATTGAAGTTATTGATTACTTCCTCGGAAGAAACTTTCACCTCAATCAAAGCTAACTCATCAGATACTTGAATGAGTACTTTTCGGCTTTCGTCAGCTATCAATGGATTATTCGTTTTATTTCTCTTAATCCGTCTCATTGTTGATTTAATATTTTCTTCAGGGATACCGGCACTGATGAGTTCACTTTTTACTATATCAATCCTTTCTTGTAGGACATCGTCACCTTCATCTTCACTTTCAGCAATGATTTGTAAATCTTTTTCAGGGACTGTCGTAAGATAAGAAGCTATCAGCTCTGCATATCTTTGAGGAAAATTCAAATCTTGATACATCTTGAAATTGGCATCGTATAAGCTGCCTAAGTCATTACTTACAAAATCATCATCAACAAGCTCACTGCTGTTTTTCTTAAAAACAAGCACCGGTGGTATATGAGCATAAGTTCTATATTCAAACTTATCTACGCTTATTTCGAGTGTGTCGCCGGATTTCACCTTCTTATAATCGAAGTCAACCAAGAGGTTCATCTTCGGTTTACGAACTGTCGGCGGAGGTACAGGTTCCGGTGCTTCAGGCATTGGTGCAGCAGCCGGACGCGGTGGTTCAGGTTTGCTTTGTAAATAATGCAGCGATATACCAAGTGAAGCCTGATGAATATTAAGATTCAAATCGGAGGCAATATTCATGGGGGAATAACTGAAACCGGCATCAGCGAATATCTCAAAATCTCCGAATTTATACACTCTGTGTCTTGCTCCGAGACTAATGGATGCAAATATTGGCACTAGGTCGGGTATATCTGCACTTGCCGGATTAAACTCACGTGTACCGTCCGGAAAATATGCACCGTCAGGTTCGATAAGCAATTCGCGTTGCTTGAATCTTTTGCTTATCGGAATACTGAGATTTATACCGAATTTAATGTCAAGTGGAATATTTTTGACAGGATTGAACCAGAATGAATTTTCAATGCCCAATAAAGCATAGTTAATATCAAGCTCATGTTCGACAATAATCTTTTGATATTCATCAACTCCTAAGTCATTACCTATATGTTGTCTTATGGAGTATTTCGCCGATAAGTCATTGTATGCCAATGATAATGAGTAGCTCAAGTCATAATCGAAGAGGTTTAGTGCATTTCTCTTTTCTACACCTCCATAAAAAGCGGGCGACAATCCGAATGCACTTTCATAATTCGGGCAACAATTTTTGTAATTTCCGATTTTCTCAAAATCCGAACTGTAAATATTCCCGTTTATTCGAGCTCCACCATAAAAAATATAATCAGAATATTCTTCCGAGTGTAATTGTAGTATTGATATAAATAAAACAGATATTACAATATATATCTTCATTTTCAAATAATTTCCTTCCGTGAATACATTCTTAGCGCATAATTATCAAATTCATAAATGATTGTTCGCCGGCGGCGTTAATCTTTACTTTATAATTTCCGGTACCGAAACCTGCGAGATTAAGCTCGTAGTAATTTTCTCCGGCGTAGAACTTACGATTCAGACAAACCTGCGATACAAAGCCTCTGTTGTCAATAATTTCAATATTGACATCGGCATCCTCAAATAATTCAAATCTAAGTGTTGTAAGTTCAGCAGCAGGATTCGGGATAAGAAGCATGTCACCCAAGACAGTATTATTACGGATAATATACCTGTCCTCACAAATACCGTCTATTATCAATTCACCGGCAACAGTGGTCATCTCGACGAATTTGCTCCACCCTACGGTACCGCTTTTGAGGTCAATGGGTGTTCTGTCTGTGTCGCTCAGTCCTGCTACACCTTTAATTATACATAATGTGTCTTTCAGCGGAAAATCACCTTCCACTCTGACTTTGAAAGTCCTTATTCTGCCTTTGACTGTATTTTCCGATAATTGGGCAGTACCATGCTTAGACACTACAGAACGTGGTAAAAATAATTTTGAATCCACGGTAAAATCAGCTTCAAAGAATCTCTCGCCCTCATAAGATGCAATTTCCACATTTTCATAAATCACTGGAATCTCAACATCCTCAGAATATGCTTGAGCTGTAACATTCGGCAAGACAACTGTACTCTTGCCCTTATAGAAGTCAAGATTAATGAACCTTTGAACAAGACAGGGATTAGCATCAATTATTAACTGTGCTACTAATTCGTCTTCCCCATTCCACTCTATCTCGATTATTTTTTCTTCGTCAGGACCTAATCTGAATCCGGGCTCTGTCAATACATTAAAAATATTTTCCGGAACAACTCTAAATCCTTCAAAGTCAATATCTGTTACACCCGAATTCTTGATAGTAAGTTTACGCACTTTTATTTCAGGAATAAACCTCAGTGTTTCGTGGGATAGCTCTACAAACGAACCAATACCTGTACCTTTTACATTGGAACTCGAATAAATATTTGTTTGGTTTGAGTGATGAATAATAATATCGGCATCGTTCATACCTAATTCTTTAGGAATAAATCCGATTTTGGCAATGAATATTTCTCCGGGCTCCAGGACAGTGTCAACCACATTAATGTAATTACGGAACGGATTATCACTACTGCCTTCAATTAATACACTATTAACAATTAATTGAACCGGATCATCATTCCTAAATAATGGAAATGTCTTGGTTAATGTATCGCCAATACAAACTTCGCCAAAATCAAGTTCGTTATTCAGCAACGTAATATTTCTTGGAATCGAATATGCCTCAAATGGAATATAATATTTCCTCGAACAATGGTACAGAATTAAAGTATCACGAATAATACCTGTATCGAGCGGTGCAAATTCAATATCGAAATCAAAGCATTGACCTGCTACAACCACTTGCCTATCCCAGGTTTTAGTCATTCTGATATGATTTGCATGTTTGAAATGTGCTTCGAAAACATCAGCATCCGATATGCCGATATTACAAATTTCATTAATATTAATATCATTTTTCATACCAAGATAAAGCGGTTCGAGCTTGACAATATCCGAACTTATTTCAGGATATCTGATAATCAGGTTCGAGCTGTTCATATCCTCCTGCGGGTAGGAAAATGATCTGTACACGGCATTGTCATCGCTCGACAGTGATGTAGAAACAAGTGAAAATCCTGACGGCGACATCTTCAAATCAGTCATGTTACCACTATGTCCAAAAGTACTTCCTGTTGGACTTGCACTCGTCAAATCATATATTGCTATCTGCTTATCGGTCTCAGAACCCACAATCAATGATGTTGACGATGGATTAAATTGTAAAGTAACAGGATTGCCCGCTGACGGGTTAAAAACTTTCACAATCCTCCGTGTAGGCACATCTATCAAATAAATATTAGTCTTGAGACCGGAATTATCCGATTGGGTTCCAATACTTAGAAATCGTCCATTAGGCGAATATGCTATAGCAAGGAAATTCGGAAACATATCGAATCTAAGTTCATCAAAAACTGCAAAATTATCGAGACTTACAAGCTTGATATTTCCGTTAATCATCAGTATGGCGGCTGAATCGGCATTGGTATTGTAAGCAATATCCATAATAGGAGATTCTAATGGAATCTCTTTAACAAATTCATCTGTTTGCATAGAATATTGTAATATTTTTGAACCGTATTCAGGAAATACCGAAATAAATCTTTTATTTTTATCTGATAATAATTTCTTTGCTTTTATACCCGAAGGAAGAGATATTTTCTTAATCGGAAATTCCTGACTTTTTTCAAATATTGCAATTGTGTCACCTTGTAAAAAAGCCGGAAGATTATTATTACGATACCCTACATAAAATTTGTCGTCACTATTGGAATATTCTATTCCGAAAGAATTAAATTTGGCTTCTGCATCATCAGGAATGGGTTCAATTAAATGTCTTCCAATTATTGAAGGTTCATCCGGAGAAAGCAAATCCCAAGTCAGTACCTTACCCAGTACATTAACGGTAGTGATTAATGTACTGTTTTGATTATAATTAGCACGGTATATAGGTACCCAGTCTTCACTGAGTATTTCAACCTCATTACTTATAAAATCTTGAGAAATTTTAAATCTAAGGAAGTTTGTTTCAAGGTCCGGTATCTTCCAAACATAGAGTGAATCCATGACAACATCAATCAAGTTCCATTCCAAGCCTGTGTCGGTAGTGTAATAAATCCTTACATGCGTAGTCGGGTCGTGTCCCTCCCATTTTAAGACAACTTCTTCACATGGTGCAAAAACAGAGCCCGCAGCCGGTTCAAGAAGTGTCAGAAGCTTCTCTGTACTCACTGTAAAAGTATTACCGTATAGCGGTATATGTCGTTTCATTCCACCATGGAAATGTATGGTTAGAATATCCTGATAATAAGCATAAACATCCGGTTTAAAATATATATTAAGCAGGTAATTTATACCGATACCCAAGTTAGTAGGTGGTTCTTTCGGGTCAGCGCCATTAATATCGCCTAACCATTTCCATGTGAATGCAGGATTACTGTTGGTTATTGAATCAACTCTGATTGAGGTTTGTTGACCTGTCCGAGAATTTTGTAAATATCCCAATAGAGACAATTGGCGCGGTACCGGAGGATTGTCCGGAGTTACATAATCCCAATTCAAATCCCTGACCTGCTGGTTATTGGAAGTCGTAACTATTTGAAGAAAAGGAAGTTTTTCTAAATAACCGCGTAAGAGCCTCCTGTCGGGCATGTTGTTATAAACTGTTAACAAAACCCCGTCATACATTCCGATTTGTGTAAAATCATACAGCTTAGTAAACCACTTGACTGTCTGCCAGCCGTTTTGAACAGGGCTTACTTCAAATGGTTCACATACCATTGCTCCTTCGAGTATGAAGAAGTTGTTGGTTCCCAATTCCAATTGATTTGAGCCATCACTCACTCTCACATTTACTTTTAACAAGGGGAATTCATCTGTTACGACATTATATTGAGGCGGAACATTCTGAATTATAACATTTACCTGAGACAATGATACAGTTAGTGAACTTGCTAAAGCAATAAGAACTGCCAATAATTTATACATATAAGAAAACTTTTATCTGATTACATAATTGTACAAGTATATAGACGCTGTGATTTTTCATTTAGTTACACAATATTTTAAACTTCGAGCCATTATGATTGTTAATGGCTGTATAAATGATTTTCTATCATTGATAATTATAGCAACATTTGCATAAAACCGTCAGGCTTTGTATTCTAAGAACTAAGAAATATTCAGCAGAGACCTTTTAATCTTAGGATGTATTTAATTAATCTGTTTGAAATGCTTTATTTATAAGTAAGTCAGTACTATTGCATATAATTTACAATTATTATTATATCTGTTAACATACAGAAATAAGTGATGTTTGATGAAATGAGCTTAATCATTTATCAATGACAAATATGGTAAATCCGGTAACGGAAAAATTTATTTATCCATTCTATACCCAATATATAAATTTTTTGTAATTTTGTACTTTATGTATTTGTAAATCGTTAAAAAGATTAAGGATATAAATATGGCAATAACACTAAACGGTAGCGGTTTAACAATTGAAAAATTGGTTGATATAGCAAGAAATCGTGAAAAAGTAGAAGTTAGCGGAGAATCTTTGAAATTAATCAGAAAGTGCCGAGCTGTACTTGAAGAAAAAATTGAGAAGGGAGAAATAATGTACGGCGTTAACACCGGTATCGGCGAGTTTTCGGAAATAGTATTGAATGATGAACAAATCAAAGAATTTCAAAAATTCTTGATTTATAATCATGCAGCCGGAATCGGTGAACCTGCACGTGAAGAATTTGTAAGAGGTGCCATAGCCGGTAGGATCAATGTCCATACTCACGGAAATTCCGGATGTCGCCCCGAGATTACCCTTACATTAGCAGAAATGCTTAATAAAGGAGTTACTCCGGTAGTATGCCAAAAAGGTTCGGTTGGAGCTTGCGGCGACCTTGCACCTATGTCTCAGATGGCATTGTCGCTTATGGGTGAAGGAGAAGCCTTTTACGAGGGTGAACGAATGCCTACAAAAATTGCTTTGGAAAAAGCCGGAATACCTGTTCCGGGACTCAAAGCACGTGACGGTTTAGCATCAATAAACGGCTCAAATTTATTGACAGCCATGAGTGCAATACAACTTTACGACTACAATAGGTTGATAAAACAAGCAGAGATTGCGGCTGCTATGTCATTGGAAGCCTTACTTGCCAATATGAAGCCCTATGAAAGCAGACTACACGAATTGCGTGGATTTTCCGGTGCTGTTCGCTCTGCGAAATCAATAAGAAAATGCCTCGAAGGAAGCGATCTGCTTAGCGGTAAAATGAAGACAAAGGTTCAGGATGCTTATTCCATGCGTTCTTCACCACAGGTAATCGGAGCAGCCCACGATGCATGTAAGTATGCTCGTTCACAGGTAGAAATCGAATTGAACGGTGTTGGCGACAACCCAATATTCCTGCCTGATGAGAACATGACTCTTACAGGTGCTAATTTCCAAGGCACCCCTGTGTCTCTTCCCATGGATATGGCAGGTGCCTCATTGACTATGGTTTGTGTATTGTCGGAAAGACGTTTGAACCGTATGCTAAACCCTGCATTGAGTGTAGGATTACCGGCTTTCTTGACTAAGGGTGCAGGTATGTTCTCCGGCTTGATGTTAAGTCAATACACTGCTGATATGCTCATAGTTGAGCAGAAGATTCTTTCCAATCCTGCTTCTATACAATCCATACCTGCTGCCGCAGATCAGGAAGACTTTGTTTCAATGGGTATGAACACAGCTCTTAAAAATCAACAGATACTTGATAATGCTTACGGTATCATCGGTATCGAATTAATGGCAGCTGCTCAAGCTCTTGATTTTAGAGATTTCAACAAAGGTAAAGGTGTTTCTCGTGCTTGGGAAGTTATTCGCGAGCATGTTGACTTCCTCGATATTGACAGACCTTTGTTCAATGATCATAATGCTATGGCTGCACTTGTAAAATCAGGTAAAATTTTAGAAGAAGTTGAGAAAGCTGTCGGCTCTCTCGAATAGTATTTTTTTAAAGCTGTCTGATTTATTTTTTAAACAAGTCAGACAGCTTATATTATTATCAAAAAGACATTCAATTAAATCATTTTCATAAATTTTTCTACACTGAATATTCGTAATCTAATTAGTGCTTTCTTCATCACAACAGACCGTCATAGACCAATGTAAATCGCAAGACTGTTCCGGGCTCATACACTCTGCTACCTGCAGAAAATGGATTCCTTGCAAATGATAAATGTCTGTAATAATTATGATTCAATAGATTGTTAGCTTCAAGCATAAACACTGCTCCCTTATAATTATACGACAGTCTTAATGCAAGAGTGTTCCACGAGTCGGAACTGAACTCATTCAGCTCAGTATCTATTCTCGGTTGATAGTTCTCGAACCTGTGTATTATCACCGGCACAATATTGAGTACTGTCGGAAGCTCAATCATATTCGTTACCGACAGCGGCATGATTTCGGGCAGCGGATTCCGGTTTGAAGTATTTTCTCCGTAAACATAAGATATGCTACTCTGAATAAAATTATATTTCAAATTCAAGTTAACTCCTGTAATCAAGGCATTTGTATTCCTATAAGTCAATACATTTTTTCCACCGGCATTTGCTTTCGTCAGATTGATGTAATCAGCTACGTAATTGGCATAAACGTTTATTGAAAAATATTCGCTGCTCAAATCTAATCTGACACTGCTTTTCTTGGGTTGCTCAAGTGTAGTATTACCTATCCAATCAGGATTCATACCCGGACGTTTTACACCGATAAACAGTTGTTCTGCTTCCGGCGCTTCTATTGCAAACTCCGCACCTGCACCAAACCCCAATTCGTCAAATACAATTCCAGAATAATGCAAATTCAGTGCACCGCTTAAGTAGTATTTTCTTTCATCGGAACCATCATATAATGTTCTGTGTAGTTCCAGCGCCTGCTTATTTCCGGCATCAAGTGTTGATAAACCGACTCTTCCTGTTAAAATTACATCATCAAAATCTATGGAATGATTAACAGCTGCATATAATTGCCCGATATCGGGAAGCATATTATTACTCAGATTTACATTCATTCCTGCATTGATTATTTTGTTGTCGGCATTCCAATTTCTGTATGTCACCTCATAGAATGAACCCACTAAGCCCAAGGTCAAATTTCGTGCATCCGACTCCATAAACATAGGCGAAATACGCATAGTATTATCCATCAGATGCTTCGTATATGAAACATAGAATTTGTTGCCTTGATACGAAACATCCGCACTAATATGATTTGAAGCTGTTTCGTCCATTGTAAGATAAGGAAAAGAGATATTCTCGAGCCGATTAAATGTAACTCCGTAATTCATATCTCCCGATTTACCCCTGAAAGTTGATTTCACATTAAAGTAATTAAAATTATCCTTGTACCCGTACAGTTGTTTGAAGTCGCTGTTGTTGCCTGACAGATAAGGACTTCCACCAGATATACGTGTTATGAAGCCGTGTTTGTAAGCACTCAAACTTACACCAAGGTCATACTCCTTTTGCGAAATTAAATTTCCGGTCAGGAAGGTCCCCAATTTGTATTCTTCCGGATAATCTTTTCTGTGGTACTCGATTTTGCCGTAAATTCCGGTTCCTCTCAAGCTCCCTGATTTAGTTATCTCGACAGCTTCCATCTCAAGGGGATTTATTCTACCTGCCGGACTGTCCATTCTGTTTGGACAAGCACTGTGATACTGCTCACCATCAATCACAACCTTGATGTTGTTTCTGCTGAACCCTTCGAAATAGATATCTTGAGTAAAGTTCATTCCTCGCCTGATTGTGAAATTGCCGTTTTTATCGTAGATACGACTGTTGAAGTCAGTACCGTAATATACTGCTTCAAACGGTGATAGATTTTTTTTCGCACTGATTTCTACTTCTTCAAGTTTGAAGTATTTGAGTGTGTCTTTAGCTGAAGTGTGAAAGACAGACACTATGAATATTATTAGAAAGATTATTAATGCTTTCATTTTTTTTCCCGAATTAAGTATTGTTACTAAAAATATTATTCGCCGGTATCCTAAGACAATTATTGACGGTACCGACTATTGTTAAAAAAAGATATAAATGCAAATTACCGAGACATGATGATCATATAACAATGAACTCACGAATTACAATATAAAGTAAATCTGAGTTTGTTGTTAATTCTCATTTTTTAATTATTGACAGAATAATTAACTCGTCGAAACATACTATGTATGAAAGGCTTATAACTTGGGCTTGTAACTAAATTAACTCGGGAGGGGGTGTATCGAATTTAATAGGTATAAATAATGTATTTGACCTGATATCAAGATAGAATAGTGACGACAGATAGCCGGGAGAAAAATTTATAATAAGAGATTTTAGTACTGCATTGATGCTCAACTCAGGTACTACAAATATATTATTTTGCATATCAGTATCATCACTCTCGTTCAATACAGCTTCCAGTTGACAGCAACCTTGACAGGAATTTTCAGGTTTATTTTTATCAATACAAAGATTTGCAGCAATATAATCCTGATTGGCTTTGAACATGACAAAATAAGTCACATGAGGACTTGAAGCAACCATCAGAATGATAGCCGATAATAGAGCCGGAATATTTAATGTACATTTTGACATAAGTAGAATTGACGACCTTCTATAATTTCTATTGAAAAAAAGCAGCCAATCTAAATATTAATATTTTGGCTGCTTTAATTGTAAAAAAATGATTATTATATCAATTAATAATAAACTAGCAAATGCACATTCTCAACTCTTCAACTTACATTTTCTTTTTGTAATCGCTATAAAATTCGGCTATCAATGCAAAAGCCTTCCTCAGAACTTCTTCCTGCGGAAGTGTTACTATTCTGAAATGGTTTGAGCCGGGTTTTTGGCCAAAACCTGAGCCCGGTACAACTATGACACCTGTTGAGCGAATCAATTCAGCACAGAATTTTGAGTCATCATCCACATCAATTGACGGAAATGCGTAGAATGCTCCTTCAGGTTTTACCAAATCAATCCCTTCGATGCTATCGAATGTATCCATCATAATATTTCTGCGTGTTTCCAGCTTGTTAATCATGGTTTTCAAGTGTGATTGGTCTCCTTCGAGTGCAGGCATAATTGCGTATTGTTCCGGATGATTTGCAGATACTCGTGAGCGTAAGAGTTTATTGACTGCATCAATATAATCCCCCATGACCTCTTTTCTACCGCTTGCTACGCCCCAACCGATTCTGAATCCCGGAGCGATGAAATTCTTAGATAAACCGGAGAATGTAATGCAAGAGACATCACTGTTCAAGGCAGCTATTGATGTCAACTGCTTGTTGTCGAAAATGAGCTTGTCGTAAATTTCATCTGCAATAATTACTAGATTATGCTCCAAGGCAATTTCAATTATCTGCATAAGAGTTTCTTTTCGACAGACTGAGCCGGTTGGATTATTCGGGTTAATCAGCACAATTGCTCTTGTCTTGTCGTTGATTTTGGAGCGGATGTCATCAATATCCGGTTGCCATCCATCCTTCTCGTCGAGATAATAAGGATTAGGCTCTAATTCCAACTTACTCTGCACTGCCGTATAGAGAGGGTATCCCGGGGTTGGCATCAAGAAATTCTCTCCACGATTCAGAAGAGCCGTGAGACATAGCTCAATAGCCTCGCTCGCACCGGTTGTAACAAATACATCAAGTATATTTTTGATACCTTTTCGTTCGGCATCACGGGTAATGGCATCAATCGCTTCCTTTATTCCACTTGATGGTGCATAGCCGTTTTGGTTTTTGCGTATGGCGTCACAAGTTGCGTCCACAACTGTTGCAGGTGTTTCGTGGTCGAAGATATTCGGATCACCTATGTTCAGATAAAACATCTCCTTGCCGGTCTTGGCAACTTCATTTGCAAGCACAACTATATCTCGTATCGCATATTTAACATTTAGAGTTTTATATGCCGGGACAATCTTCTTTAAATTCATTTAAAAGCTCCGTTTTCTGTTTTAAGAATATATTTTTTCAGGATTTGTACGAATCCTGATTACAAAATTACAAAATTTTGCACACAAAGTATATTATTTGATTTAATAGTATTTCCAATGACAGTAGCCACAGCTTCTGATTTGAATTTGTTTTTGAATTACTCTCAATTACAAACAGGAGGAGCCTCGTCTTTTTTCCGCGATAATGTGTAAAAATATACTGCACTTCTCAGTGGAAGACAACGAAATCCGAGCTTATCTTAAAAATACTCTTATAGTGAATTATCCAAAGTTGATACTTCTGACTTTTGAGTTAATTTAAATCTCGGATAATTCTTATCCTATGAAATCATATTGAAAGCCGAATGATGTTTTCGCATTTAGACCGACATAAGCTTCGTCGAATTCCGGGAACTTGAAATATGAAGTACCGGTTAGAACATCAAAGTATAAAGGAATTTTTCCATACTGGTCATACTCATTCTCATGCACATATTGACATTGAAAATATATATATCCTTAGTTTTATCAAAACCGGTATATACGAAAATCTCAAACAAGCGAGGAATGTAAAATCTTTGTACCTCATCCGGACGACCTTCGATATTCATACTCAAGGTGATGTACTTCTCGGAATCCTCATTGCAAGAATATCCGATAAATAAGCTAATCCCCCGCGCTTTTGGCAGGGGAAAGCTGTTATGAAATTAATTCACCACATTCATCATTTGGATATGACGAAATCCGTTAATTTCGGATACTAACCAGTATACTCCCGAACTTATGTTGTCCGTTAGTCGCAAGATCAGGGTATGATGACCGGCATCAGTGTAGTCTTTGTATAATTCGCAAACAGTATTGCCGCTTATGTCGCTCAAGAAAATTTTTAGCTCTCCGGCTTTTTCTATGTCAAATTCACTTGTGAAAATTGCACCGTTAGTAACCGGATTGGGGTATATCCTTCCGAGCTTCAATGATGGCATCGCTACGGATGTTACCTTTTTACCCTTCAATAGCTGTGCCGGGAGCGTTGTACTCATGTAAAATTCATCACCGAAATTTTTTCGTAACCGATTGGAGAAAGCTTCAATTAAATTGGGCGCCAAATTAAATTTAGGTGTGTACCAACTTTCACCCTTATCTGTGGACTTCAAAAAGCCCCATAACGGTCCACTGATGTATAGGTTTTCATCATTATCTGTTAGCAAAAATAATGCTGATTCACTCATATTAATCAACTTGAATTTGATGTCCCAATTCTTACCTCCGTTATATGTTTTCATAACGAGTGCGGTATCCGGAGCAAGTTTCATTTCAATATTTGAAGTTGCTATACCTTCGTTTTCATCAAAAAAATATAAATTACGAAAAAAGTCATTAAATTTGCGATCAATTGTGAAATATTTCCAAAATTTACCCTCAAAATCTGTATGATAGTAATAGCGGTAATTTGTATCGTAATCTATGCCATATTGATGATGTACTCCGAGAATCAAACTATTATCTTTTTGGAGCATAATATCCTGAAAAACCCATTTATCCGATATAGAATCGGGTATATTAAAATTACTCCAAGTACGACATCCGTCAATTGACTTAAATATATTATATTGTCCAGCACCATAAAATTTTATTGATAATGTAATTGCTCTCTCCTTATCAAGCATTTCAAATGTTTTATAATAGTAATTCGAATCAATTTGAATAATATCAAATGTGTTTCCGTAATCCTCGCTGCGTAATAATTTCCCCGTAGATGTAACAATTATCATTGTTCCGTCTTCAAAGTACTTGCACCATTGAGCCAAGCTGCTCGGGTAATACAGGGTGTCCGGTGTATAAATTGAGGAGTCTGCATAAATGGTTTGCCAAGTCATTCCTCCGTCGCTTGTTTTATATGCCATGCAACCGCTTATATTACGGTCAGTGCTAATCATCAAACAATTATTGTTATCATAGCATGACATACCCATGATTTGCTCTGCTTTATTAGTAAATTCAAAAATACTTTCGAGATTATAAATTTCCTCATCTTCGGAATTTGCAATAGACAACATTGCAAGAAAAAGAATTATACTCACAATCAGATGTTTTTTCATTGTAAATCTCCTTTAATTACCCCTGTCTATAAAATTTTTTATAGACAGGGGATAGTTCGTAAAATCATTGAATTTTAACAAATTGTCCTTTAATTACATTACCACTACTATCGGTGGCAATGACATTATAAAGTCCAATTGGTATGCTGGTAATATCAAGTTCTATCTTAATATTACCATTAGAACCTAAAGCCACCACCTGATTATAATGAACAACCCCATTTATGTCCATTACTGTAACTGAATAAGCACCTGGATTTTCCAAATCCAAATTTAATTCAATTTTTGAATCGGCTGGATTCGGATTGATACTCATGAATTTGGATGGTGCACTCTCATATATGCTCATTTTCGGATAGAACACACCAATATTACCATTTGGTGTAGCATAAGGTCCATCAAAGTCTTCCGGCATTGTACTTTCACAATCCGTAAAGTTACAATTTGGACCTAAGCAGTTATATGTTTCTCTATCTATCGCATATATTTGATTAAACTCAAAATATTCACCGGATGGACTAAACCTACGACAGATCATATACAAACCATAGCAACATTCACCACCACATGGATAATACGTATGTAAAATTGGGTTTAATTGCCAGCATGTTGCTACTTTATAAACAAAATTTGAATAGCAATCATTGTTATTATACAATAACATCTCTTGTTGTCTAACGACTGTTATCAACCACATTGCTATTTTCCAAGGCTGTGTCATACAAGATGAATCGCAATTCTGAAATCCAATTTCAACAATTTGGAATTCATATCCCCAACCTGGGATATTACGTTCGTAAAATTTTACAGTTACGATGCAATTTGTATCTGTACAAGCAACAAAACTCAAAGGTAATCTAACCCCTATCACAGTGACTGGTCCATTCCAAGTGGTGGTATCTCCTTCATTGCAGTAAGTAGGATCATAAGTATCTTGAGCAGTCAATTTGCTCGGCATCATTATTATCAGAATAGTTATACATAGTATAACCCATATACAATTTTTATTCATACTTAAACCTTTAATTATTTAACATATAATGTTATGAATATAGTTAATAATATTTTCACCTAATCGCGACAGAAGAGATAAGCACTGTCCCTAACTGTCGCAATTACGCAATGCCGGGGATTTTCAACTGATTTAAAAACATGAATAATTTATGTTTAAAAGAAAAATGAGTTTTCTTTGGAATGAAAAAAGTGTTTCTTACACAAACCAGCGAACGAACATGTTCAACTGATTGAGATATGCTGATGTCGAAATAATCACAAAACTGCCTTGCTTCTTGTCTGAGCCAAGCAAATCCTCTATTTTCCCATATATGTTTGTGATAACTGAGCATCTCAACTTTACACTTTTTAATTTATTTTCTCTTTTTCTTATTTACAAAATAAATAAACTTTTAGATAAACTCCAAACTTTTTTTTACTTTTTTGCGATTTTTTTTTAATCCTTATATTCACAAAAAATAAAAACCCCCGCGATTTTGGCAGGGGAAAGCTGTTATGAAATTAATTCACCACATTCATCATTTGGATATGACGAAATTCGTTTCCTCGTCAGCATGAAACATGAAAAATAAAGCAAGCGGCAGAAAAGATTCTAAGGGCTCTTTCTACTGCATAACCGTGATTTCCGGAATTTGGATTTATATGAAATTATTGGTTTTCTTTGAATTTTCTTTAAGAGAAAATTATTTTAAAAGTTACATAAAAGAGGGAATGAAAATCAACCAGAACATTCAGACATAAAGATATTTTAATGTATGATATTTTCGGGAATTTTTCCTGCTATTCCTCTAATGATATATTACATAGACATATTTATTAGTATTCTTAATTTCAAATAGAAAATTAACATATTAATTTGAAGCAATTTAATTTTCGTTCAAAAAAATTCTCTACCGAATCCGGGTTCGTAGATTATTAAAAGCAGCACGACCAATTTCTAATGGCATTTTTTAACTTCTTCGAGGTATTTTTATTGAGATTTTATAACGAAGAGATTAATAACAATTACTCAATAATTCTATTTATCTCATTGAGATTAGATGCTAATAGAAAAACATCGCACATACTAAAACATCCGAAGTCTTCAAGGCTTCGGATGTTTATATAGTTGGAGTCCAAATCCAGGGTGGGCTTCAGCTTCTCATTCAAATTAGGAAAAGAAACAGCTTGCTCTCTTCTACTAAATCAATCTATTCTAAATGTTTGAATATGTATCATATCATCATCCCAATCACTAATCTTAGTGGCAGACCCTCTGAAAGTCTTGACAATGGATCCTTGACGTATAATCCTGACTTCATAAGGCTTAGGAACGAATCCATCGAAAACCATTACATAGACCTTATATTCACCCTTGGGCATCAGGTTAGTACTGAAAATATTCTCCACAGCGTTTCCAGGTTCGTCAATCCAATCAACATCCAACATGACGGAACCATCTGAGGAAACCTCGTCAGCAAAGTAAACATGCATACCATTCGGACCAATTAAATGCAAGTCAAGATCAGTCCAATTAGAACCGGAATTAACCCAGGTTAAAGTAGCTTGGAATTGTCCGGTCCCGAAGGGTACTGTCGGCTTTGGCCAATTCGACGGGTCACCTGTTCGCCATTGTCCACCCGATAAGTTAAGCTCAGACCAACCGGTCCAAGAGTCCATTCCCCAGCCCCCTACAGAGGTAAAGCCTCCTACAGTAACGAGTGCGGGATTAGTGTAAGTTTCCCTTTCACCCGGAAGCTGCATGAATGTTCCTCTTTTTACTCTGCTCACCTCAATTGTGTATGTTCCCTGCGGGATATTACCCATTCTTGTTACAGGAAGAGGACCACCGGTAGGATAAGAACCTGTACTGACATTATACCCTACTAAATCAGGCCAACCAATCTCAGGATATTTGTACGTTACTGCAATGATAGTCATAGTATAGTAGTAGTCAGAGGAATTTGTTGTCAGCTTAATGCCGCCAACCCTTTTATCATTCTGTATCTCTGCTTTCTTCCCGATTGAGGAGGCTATACTTGGCTTTACAACAGCAAAGTATCCTAATTCCATAACACTTGTACCGAGCCTCTTTCCGACTTCGTCAACATCATTAATCGGCAATAACACCCATTCTTTGTTTGAGTCGTTATACCATGCTATTGATAAGCCTTCCGGAGTTGATTCTGAACCTGCCGGCAGATAAATTTGCAAGGGTTCAGCAAAGACAAAATTAGCCGGTCCGTAACCATATACAGAACCAATTAGTTTATAAGATGATGGTAGAGGCAATTCTAAGTCCGACATGTTTACATTCGTCTCAATTGAGAATGATACAGCTCCTGAACTGCCATCACCCTTCGGTGCTATAGCACCTGTAGGCACCATTATTTCAGCACCTCCGGTAGTCTTGAGAGAACCTCCTTGGTCGGTCCTGAATACCTCAACTTTACCACCTTCACTCTCGTCAACAGGATTTGACGATTCCGGACAACCTTGCAACATCAACATTGCAACTAAGGTAACAACTAAAAATATTAACTTAAAGTTTTTCATAATTTTACTCCAATTTTATCGGATAATATCATTTTTATGACAAAAAATCAGTATTTGCTCGAGTACACATATTAAAATTAATATAAATTTCCCTAATAAGCAAAATATTTTTTTGATTCTTCGAATTATGTTATAAAAGTGCTAAATCATCTTCCAAATTTGTAATATTTAAGTAATTTCAGGCATGATTTTACAGAAGGAAATTATCTGTTTATTGCTACTGATATTGCTTCCTGTACAGTTTTTCTACAAACTTTAAATTGATTTCCGTTGTAGTTTACAGAATAATATATGAACTCATCGCATGTATATTTCTCATAAATGTCGGCAATTCTCTTGATGTAATAAAATTATATGATAAACAGAATATTCGATGAAAAAAAAAACCGCTTTAATAAAATAAAGCGGTAACTGTTTGTTTAACTAATAAGATACATGCACAAATGGGAAACACCAAAAAAACGGAAATTATCACGAATCAATCATACTAATTGTTCTGATTTACTGAAAGCATTGGCAGTCAAATTAATTCCCAAGCGTTGGTATGTCGGCTTGTCGAAATTCTTTAACTGTTCTTCACCTTTCGGAGCTTTATCAAAAGTCTGTAGCTTTTTAGACTCAGCCACATGCTTAAATCCGTTCATAGGAAATGAGGGAGCCGGTTTAATTGGTTTTGGCAGTATTTTTTCCTCTTTATTCTTAACAGCACCTGCCAAAACATTAGAATTTAATTGAGGTTTCTCGTTGATAAGAGTAGCCTGTTCAGCAGCAGTATAAGCCTTGCCTTCCACATCGCTTTTAGCAAATCCTGTAGCAAC
>Ga0265293_10005131_pt1 | contig 22231 bp, 21 predicted proteins | sample Munlanlewell138R_FD_192505 | JGI IMG/M metagenome (GOLD analysis project Ga0265293, IMG submission 192505) | Leachate microbial communities from a municipal landfill in Southern Ontario, Canada - Leachate well 138R | ecosystem: Engineered > Solid waste > Landfill > Unclassified | place: Canada... | reverse complement strand
CGGCAAGTCTTGGCCGGCTTCTTGTTAACTGCCGCACAGGCAGCTTAGAAACACAACGGCAGGCGGCAGCGATTCGACGAAGTCGAAGATCGAATTTTGGATATTGAAGCTGTTTTTGATCCGGGCCCAAAAAGAGAAAGACTCGAATTGATTTGCGTTGAACATCAAAACGAAGGGAGCTAGTCTAAATCGTTGTTTTCTTCATAATTCTCTTCATCTTCATCTTCATCTTCATTAGGTAGTTTATAATAAGCTACTACCAGACTTAATAATACGCCGCCAATAAGAAGAACGATATGCACGATAATGATACTTTGAAATTTACCCGGAGATGCATCGTAAAGAATACTTGAACTTTACTTTTAATAACTTATAAGTTATAATTATTATGAAGGGTGAAAAAATGTTTGAAATCGCTTTTTACCGCGACACAAACGGTAACGAACCTGTAAAAAATTATATAGATTCTCTTCAAGCTAAGGCTGACAGAAGCAAAGACAGTCGCATAAAGCTTACTAAGATATTCACTTATCTTGAACTTTTGAGTGAAAACGGAACCCATATCGGCGCCCCATACGTGAAGCATATTGAAGGCGAAATATGGGAACTTAGACCTTTGAGAGACAGAATTTTTTTCTTTGCATGGCGGAAAAACATTTTTGTTCTGCTTCACTGTTTTGTAAAAAAGACTCAAAAAACGCCTGCAAAAGAAATCAGTCAAGCAAAAAGAAATATGCAGTCTTTTATAGAAAGGAACAAATAACATGAAGGTCATTTCCCCCCTAGGCACAAGCTGGAACGAATACAAAGAATCTCTGCTTTCTCCTGAGGAAAGGGCTGTAATTAAAATGAAAGTGGACTTAATTTCTGAAATAGTGCGTGCTAGACAATCAAAAAATCTTAGCCAACAGAAACTTGGAGAAATAAGCCGTATAAAACAGCCAATCATAGCCCGTCTTGAAAAAGGCAGAACTAACCCACAGCTAGAAACACTGATTAAACTATTGCTCCCCTTGGGTTTAACCATTACTGTAACTCCTATTGACCAATAACTTCATAATTTCGATTTTTGCTTGGCCGTCAAGTCTGCTTAACATATTCGCTGTCAGCTGCGGCTAAGCCCCCGGCTATATATTCATTGGCCTGCTGCACTTTCTTTTCTTGTTTTAAGCGTTCTCTTTCGGCTATGCGTTCTGCTTTTTTCTCTTCGTATTTAGAGCTTCTCATTTTTTCAAATATCCTGCTCTTAACGTTGGACTTAGCCATAACAGCGTCAAGATATGCTCGGTTAGTTCCTGCCCATCTCTTGTGGCTTCACTTATTAAGTTATAGACGAAAACACGCTCAGTTTGGCCTTGCCTGTGTAATCTCGCATAGCCTGAACATACTGCGTTAACTGCCGCACAGGCAGCTTAGAAACACAACGGCAGGCGGCAGCGATTCGACGAAGTCGAAGCGGCTTTCGATCCCGAAGCGAAAAAGAAAAAGCGGGAAGAAATATTCCCGCTCGATTGTCAAAAGGCCTTTGAATTAGGCGCTAAATTAGTTGTTTAAGGTTATTTAAGCATAATCGGGTCAACTGGGCTGCCGTGCTTTTTGCATCTGATTTGACCGCTGTCGCCGGTCAGATCGCCTTCTGAATAAATGAGACAATCAGGGTCAGGCATTCTTAATGGATTTGCCAAATATTTTTCTCTTAGCAATAAACCGCCGGCATTAAACATATCGGGAGTTATTTCCTTGATCATTTCATCGTTATCCATGTTATACATTTCAATTGCCCCCATAAGAACGCGCTGATTGGCGAAACACGCCTTCTGCAGTGCTTGCCCCCTCGCAGCTTGAAAATTCGGAACGGCAATTGCCGCAGAAAGACCGATTCCGGCCATAATTAGCTGGGTATCTGCTATAGGAGCCTTTATAAACAGAGTTTTTTCTTCTTGAACAGATAGGCTTATTTCGGCAATAAGATCTTTCATGCCGGCAAGCGACATCAATTTAGCACCTTCGCTAACCAATTCATTTGCCGAAAGCTTGTCAATATTTGAAGTAAATTTTGAAATTTCCTGCTCTGAATCTGTGTTGAATTTTGTGCGCAACTGCTCTAATAAAGTATACATGCCATTCGCAACTTCAGGGGTTGCAAAAGTTAACCACAAATTCATAAAACCGTTATCATATTTACCCGACAAAATTCTGAGACTTGAAAGAACTGATTGAACGGGCGCAGGGACTTTAGATGCAAAATTGCCCGAAACACTTTTATTGTTCCAAAAATCATCAGATAAACTAATAAACGAACGGTTTGTCTTTATTGTTTGCATGACATTAGCAGGAGCTTTGCCGAAAGTTACTTTATTGTTCAGCAAATACTTTGAGGCATTGTTCTTACAATGTATCAAAGTATTTTTGTCTTTGAAGAAAAAAAGCCCATCTTTCCATTTTAAAGCGGGAACTTTCTTGTTGTTGTAATTAATAGAAGCTACCTTTACGGGAGTGCCTTCCTTGCTTTCTATAATTTTCGCAATTATCGAAATATGCTTTTCCGGCACGAAATTGCCTTCAACAAAAAGAACCGGGTTTAAAGCGGGCATTCCCGATGAGGCGGGCTCAGAAGAATCAAACATAAATACACCAAAAGACTTAATATCCTCAGAAACGTTTATACCGTGATTATTCTTTAGGGCTGAAAGAATCCGGTCTAACAAGTTTTTTTCTGTCCCCTGTCTGTTCGCAATGTAAGAATTGAGGTAATCCTGTATGCCAACACGCGCAAAAACCAATGCCTTAGCGGGATAAGAATCAGCAAGATCAGCTGCTCCGGCTATTCCGATTACAAAAAGAAAAATAGAAACACAGCACAACATTTTTTTAATAAACAATTCAATGCCTCCACTTTAAATTAACACTTTTTACATCCTATCACATATTTGTAAATTGGTAAAAAAAAGGCTCTCACATTTGTGAGAGCCTTTTTAAGGTCGATTAGTCTACTTTCAGTTCAGAAAGCTGTTTGTAGAGAGCATATTTCAGCTTAACATTTTTCTGAGCCTGATCAAAGAGGGTTTTGGCAACATCGGGGTTCTTTCTTAGGAGCTGCTTAAAGCGGTTTTCACCATTCGCAAATTCCATGAAAGGAACAACCGGTTCTTTTGAATCAATTGTAAACGGATTCTTGCCTTCGGCTCTGAGTTCGGGGTTAAAGCGGAAGAGGGGCCAGTGACCGGTTTCAACTGCTTTTTTCTGAGCTTCGAGTCCCTTAGACATATTTATGCCGTGGTTAATGCAGTGAGCATATGCGATTACAAGTGCGGGACCGTCATAAGCTTCGGCTTCGAGCAGAGTTTTGAGAGTATGGTTCATATTTGCACCAATACTGACTTTACCGACGTAAATATTTTCGTAGGTCATAGCCATCAGACCGATGTCTTTTTTGGCCATAACTTTTCCGCCGTCAGCAAACTTAGCAATTGCGCCGATCGGTGTGGCTTTAGACATTTGACCGCCGGTATTTGAATACACTTCGGTATCCATTACCAAAACTTTTACGTTTTTGCCTGAGGCAAGAACGTGGTCGAGTCCGCCGTAACCGATGTCATATGCCCAACCGTCGCCGCCGATTATCCAAATAGATCTCTTGATGAGATACTGAGCCATTTGGGCAAGTCGTTTACCCAAATCACTGTTACAATTGCCGGCGATTTCTTTGATTTTTGCAACATCTGCGCGCTGAGCTTCGATTTCTTCCTGAGTTTTCTGAGGATTGGCGAGAACTCTTTCAGCCACTTCTTTGAGACCTAGTTTTGAGCAATTTTCACAATTCATGGCACCGGTAAGAATTTCTTTTGCTTCCTGAGCCATTTTGTCTGCGGCCAAGCGCATACCCAAACCGAATTCCGCGTTATCTTCAAACAAGCTGTTTGCCCATGCCGGTCCGCGTCCGTCAGCTCTTTTAGTGTAAGGAGTTGTCGGTAAGTTAGCGCCGTAAATTGAAGAACAACCGGTTGCGTTAGCGATCATCATGTGGTCGCCGCAGATTTGAGTGAGAAGCTTAATGTAAGGTGTTTCACCACAGCCTGCGCAAGCTCCCGAGAATTCAATAAGAGGTCTTACGAGCTGAGTTCCTCTGATGGTCTTAATATCAATATATTTAGGATCAGTTTCTGGAATTTCGTTCATGAAGAAGTCCCAATTTTTAGCTTCATTAGCTCTTGATTCTTCTGTCTTATGCTGCAATTTAATCGCTTCTTTTGCCTTCATGGGGCACATGCTAACACATAGTCCGCAGCCTGTGCAGTCTTCAACAGCAACTTGCAGAGTAAACAGAGCTTCGTCTTTTACTTGTTTTGCTTTTACAGACTTGAATGTTGCGGGTGCTTTTTGAGCAAATTTAGGATCATATACTTTGGGTCTGATAGCTGCGTGAGGACATACAGCCGAACACATACCGCATTGTATGCATGTTTCAGAGTTCCAAACAGGATTTTCAAGACCGACGTTGCGTTTTTCGAACTGGCTTGTTCCGGTGGGGAAAGTGCCGTCTATGGGCATCTGACCAACGGTAATATCATCGCCTTTGCCTGCGAGGATTGGTTCGAGAACATCTTGAACGAGTTTAGGAGCATTATTGAGCACCATAGCCGGTTTAATTTTATCGGTAGCGGTTGCTTTTTCGGGCACTTTTACTTCGAACAGACTTTCGATTGCAACATCGATTGCCTTGCAGTTCATATTTACAACTTCATCGCCTTTTTTGCCGTAAGTTTTCTTAACGGCTTTTTTGAGAAGTTCAACATATTTTTCGCGAGGCATAATTTTTGAGATTTCAAAGAAACAAGTCTGCATCAAAATATTTATTCTGTTGCCTAAGCCGATTTCTTTTGCAAGTTTGTTGGCATCGATAACATAGAGTTTAATATTCTTTTTGATGATTTCAGACTGGGTTTCAATAGGAAGTTTTTCCCATACTTCGTCTTTGGTGTATTCAGTTTCAAGAAGGAAGGTGCCGCCCTTTTTGAGACTTTTGACCATATTATATTTTTCGATAAAACTAAAGTTGTGGCAAGCCACGAAATTAGCGTGCGAAATGAGATATGGGCATCTCAAGGGCTTTTCGCCGAATCTCAAGTGAGAAATGGTCATGCTGCCCGATTTTTTTGAGTCGTAAACGAAGTAACCCTGAGCGTTATTATTGGTGTTGTCACCGATAACTTTGATAGAGTCTTTGTTTGCACCTACTGTGCCGTCTGAGCCCATTCCGTAGAACATGGCAGAGAAGGTTTTGGCATCGCCGGTTTCAACCGATTCGCCCAATTCGAGGTGCGTATTGGTTACGTCATCGATAATACCGACTGTGAAGTGGTTTTTGGGTTTATCTTTGCCGAGGTTTTCGAATACGGCAAGAACCTGGTTAGGTGTAAAGTCTTTTGAACCGAGACCGTAGCGGCCGCCAACGATTTTCGGCCAAGAAGCGAAAGGAGCGATTCCTTCTTCAAGAGCTTCGCCGATGCTGTTTCTGACATCGATATAAAGGGGTTCGCCTGCTGATCCGACTTCTTTTGTTCTGTCGAGAACTGCGATTTTTTTGGTAGTTTTCGGGAAAGCGTTAATGAAATTTTTAACGCAGAAAGGTCTGAACAGTCTTACTTTTACAAGTCCAACTTTTTCGCCTTTTTCGCAGAGGTATTCAACAACTTCGTGAATTGTTTCGGCTCCGCTGCCCATTGCTACGACGATTTTTTCAGCGTCGGGGGCTCCGACATAATCAAAAAGTTTGTAATTTCTGCCGGTCAATTTACCGAATTTGTCCATGGCTTTCTGAACTATTTCGGGGGTTTTGATATAGAAGGGGTTAACAGTTTCTCTGCCCTGGAAATAAACATCGGGATTTTGAGCAGTTCCGCGAATTGTGGGTTTTTCGGGATTCAAGCCGCGTTCGCGATGAGCATAAACAAGATCGTTATCGATCATGGCTTTTACTGCTTCGTCTTCGATGACTTCGATTTTGTTAACTTCGTGAGAAGTTCTGAAACCGTCAAAGAAATGAAGGAAAGGAACGCGAGATTCTAAAGTTGCGGCCTGAGAAATAAGAGCCATATCGTGAGCTTCTTGAACCGAGTTAGAAGCTATCATGGCAAAACCGGTCTGGCGGCAGGCCATAACGTCGCCGTGGTCGCCAAAAATCGAAAGACCCTGGCAAGCCAAAGAACGGGCAGTTACGTGGAAAACAGTAGACGTAAGTTCGCCTGCGATTTTGTACATATTCGGGATCATCAATAAAAGACCCTGAGATGCGGTAAAGGTAGTTGTTAAAGCGCCTGTCGCAAGAGCGCCGTGAACTGCCCCGGCTGCACCGCCTTCAGACTGCATTTCATAAACAGAGGGAACGGTTCCCCATATGTTTTTAACTCCTGCAGCTGAATACGCATCTGCGTGTTCACCCATTGTACTAGAGGGGGTAATAGGATAAATAGCGATCACTTCGTTGGTTTTGTGAGCAATACGAGCGGTTGCTTCGTTGCCATCCATCATGGCGTAATTTTTTGTAGTCACTTAAACGCACTCCTGACCTGAATATATGACGCCGGCAGTTTAAAAATAATCCGGCATCGGCAAGCAAGAAGATTTTAAGACAAATAGAATTTTTAGTCAAGTAAAATCACGCGAATAATCGGGAAATGGGTGTAATATTGTGATATAATTCACTATCACTTTTTTTAAGAGAAGAATTATGAAACAAAACATATGCGCGGAAATTTTCAGTATCGGCACCGAGCTTTTACTCGGAGAAATAACAGACACAAACTCAACTTATCTCAGTCAGCGGCTTCGTGATTTGGGAATCTTCGTCTATCGCAAAAACACAGTCGGAGACAACGTCAATCGCCTGACACAAGCGCTTAAAGAAGCCTTAACCAGAGTCGATATAGTAATTCTGAGCGGCGGCTTAGGCCCTACCGACGACGATGTAACACGAGAAGCTGTCTGCGAAGTATTAGACGAAACCCCAACCGTTGACCCCGAACTGTTCACCGAATTGAAAGAAAAGTTCACACAACGAAACCGCTCAATGCCCGCCGGCAATACAAAACAAGCGTGGCTGATCCCTTCCGCAAAGGCCTTAAAAAACCCAATAGGCACTGCTCCCGGCTGGTTTGCACAAAAAGGCGGCAAAACAATAATCGCACTGCCGGGGCCGCCCTCAGAAATGACAAAAATGTGGACAGAGCAAACTGAGAAATTACTGCCGATAACCAACACAAGTTTATATCACATCACCATTCATACCTCGGGAATAGGCGAATCGGATCTTTGCGAAAAAATTCAAGCCTTTACGCGCCTCGATTCTCCCGGAATAGGAACATACGCGCGAAAAACCGGAGTAGACGTGAGAATTGCGGCAGCGGCACAGTCGACAGCAGAAGCGAAGCAAATTGTGCAGCCTGTATTAGACGAAATAAGAATAATATTAGCGCCTTGGATATACGGATATGACAACGAAACCTTGGCATCGGCAATAATGAAGCTTTGCACCGCACACAATCTTACATTTTCGGCGGTCGAATCTGTAACCGGCGGTTTTTTGACGGAGCAAATCAGCGCTTGCCCCGGAATAAGCTGTTGCTTTAAAGGCGGAATAACCGCTTACAGTGACGACAGCCATGCAATCATGGGAATAGACCCAAGCATGTTTAACGGCCCCTTATCAAAAGAAACCGCTCAAGAAATGGCAAAAGCTGCTAAAAAAATCTTTAAAACAGATTTTGCCGTTGCAACAACCGGAGTTGAAGAAACGGCAATGGTGGCGGTAGCAGGTTTAAACGACACAACAACATCAGTCGTAAACTGGCCCGGAGACCGCGAAATGATTCGCAACAGGGTTTCAAGAACAGCCTTACAGTTGCTTTTTGAAACAATAAAAGAGACTACTCGGTCTCGTCTTCAGAGTCAGTCGGACAATTCTCGCGGTTCAAGCTGATTTTTACACGCAATATTCTGTTGCCGCGTGTTTCGGTTATATGGAAAGTGCCTTGAGGCACTTCGAAAACCTCTCCGCGGCCCGGGATGCGGCCAAGTTTTTCGAGAACAAAGCCGCCCAGCGTTTCCGCGTCATCGTAGTCAAAATTACAGGAAATTTCTTCTTCGAGATCTTCCATGCTGTATCTTGCATCTACATTGTAGGTGTGATTGTCTATTTTAATAATTTGTTCCTGCTCTTCTAAGTCGTATTCGTCTACTATTTCTCCGACAATTTCCTCTAATAGATCTTCGATGGTTACCAATCCCGAAACTCCGCCGTATTCATCGACCACTATTGCGAGATGTTGTTTGCGTTTTTGAAATTCGTTAAGCAAATCGTCCAGTTTTTTTGTCTCCGGAACAAAGAATGAGGGCCGCAAAAGTTTAAAGAGGTTATAGGACTCTTTTAGTTCTTTTAGCTTTATAAGCACATCTTTAACATAAAGTATGCCAACAATTTTATCGATACTGCCGTCATAAACAGGAAACCTTGAATGCCCGTCTTCGGCCACAAATTGCAGCAATTCATCGAATGTCGTAGTAATTGGCATGGCTATAATATCTGGTCTCGGCACCATAACTTCACGGGCGATAGTATCGCCGAATTCAAACACAGAAGAAATCATTTCTTTTTCGTCTTTTTCTATGATACCGACTTCTTCACCCAGATCAAAATAATTATCGATCTCTTCATCGGTTGAATTGGCGCCTAAGTGGGAGTTCCAGTCAGAGTATTTGGGTGCAAGTTTTTTAATTATCCAGACCGAAAGCCCGGTAACCGGGTAAGATAAACTCATAATAACCGAAAAGAACCTTGAAACAAGGCGCGCATAAGCGTATCCGCCATAAATAGCGACGGTTTTAGGTATAATTTCTCCGATAACCAGCATTAGCAAGGTCATTAAAAGTGTTGCGTAAACAACACAAGCAATTAATTTAGAGCCTGCCCAAGTATACCAAACGGGGTTTGCGACTGTGTTTAAGGCGCTGTTAATAAGAGCAAACAGCAAAGTTGTTGCCGCAACGCTTGTAAGTGTGTTTCCTATCAGACAGGTTATCAGCACTCTTTGTTTATCGGCGAGAATCTTTAAGATCAAAGCTGCTTTTACATCGCCTTCTGACTCAAGCTTTCTCAATCTAAGATGCGAAAGCGACAGAAACACAGTTTCGACCGAAGTAAAAAATGCCGAAAAAACCAAAAGCAAAAAAATTAAAATACTCGCTGCCGTGTCGTCCATTATAACTTTCAAAAACCTCCTGTTATTAAGCGAAAAACTCTGTGCGACCTATAACTGTAGAAGCATTAATATTTGCTTCTTGTGTCTTCGAATTCAACTTTGTAAATATATCAGACTCACGTTTAAGCATAACTTTTCGTTCATCTTCGTTAATATGATCAAAACCTATTAAATGCAATATTCCATGAATCAAAAGAAATGTAATTTCTGTGGTTAGGCTGTGTTTGAGCTCATTCGCTTGTTTCAGAGCCGTATCAAGACTAATCACGATGTCCCCGAGCAAAATTGTTTCGGGCTCAAAATTTACGAATTTATTTTGGGTCATCGGGAACGAAAGCACGTCGGTCGGCTCATTTTTTCCCCTAAAATTATTATTTAAATCTTTTATCGTATCATCGTCACAAAACACTAACGATAACTCTGCATTATCGGGTAATTTTTCTTGCGTCATAATTTCGCAGGCGATTTTTTTCACCGCCTCGAGGTCTATATCATCAAATGAGCCATGTTCGTTACAAGCCAGAACCTGCATTTGCCGGCTCCTCCTTTTCTGCGTTTGAAAGCTTACCGGGGTAATCTACTCTTCCGTGATACATAGATATAATCGCTTTAACGAATACCTGCTCGATTTTTTCAATGTCTTTGAGAGTTAAATCACTTTCGTCAAGCTGGTTTTCGTCGTTCAATTTGTGTTCAACGATTTTATTCACCAAGGTTTCCACTTTGCTGTGTGTATGTTGCGGCAATGTTCTTGACGCGGCTTCAACAGAGTCTGCAAGCATAAGAATAGCAGCTTCTTTGGTTTGCGGTTTTGGGCCGGGGTATCTGAATCTCTCTTTGCTCACCTCGTCCCCTTCCTTTTTTTTGGCTTCTTCGTAAAAGTAGCTTATCAGGGTTGTTCCGTGGTGTTGTGACATAATGCCCAATACTCTTTCGGGAAGATTGTATTCGCGGCCTAAGTCAAGAGTATCCCGAATGTGCCCCATCAAAATGAGGCTTGACATAAACGGAGTTACCGAATCGTGTTTATTTTCTCCTGCCGCAAGGTTTTCGGCAAAATACATAGGTCTTTTAATTTTTCCGATATCATGAAAATATGAGCTGATTTTTGTCAGCAAGGGGTCTGCGTCAATGGCAACAGCGGCGGCTTCGGCTAAGGTAGCCACGGCGATGCTGTGCTGATAAGTGCCGGGCGCCTCTTCCGCCAATTTTCTTAAAAGAGGGTGCGAAAGGTCTGCAAGCTCATATAGTCTTGAGGTTGTAGCGAGCGAGAAAAAGCGCTCCATGTATGGCAGAACGCCGTTAGCGACTATGCCGGACAAAATGCCGTTGACGAAGCCAAAGCCAATGTAAATGGCTATTTGCTCAAAGTTCATCAGCGAGAATCCGTCGCCGTCGAGAAGAATAAAACATAATACGCCCAAAGCATTTGCTAAGCCTATTTTAACTCCGGCCGCCCCGACTAAGTTTCTGACGTCACTGCCGCGATTTGCGGCCCGCCAAGCAAGTGCGCCTGCTATAGCTGCTAACATGCTGACTATTACATAACGCGAACCGGTTTCAACTGACAAGAGCATCATAATGCCTATTATGGGAATATGGAAAATCACAACGGGGCCTTCGAGAAGCATGCTCATAAGCAGCGCTACCGACGGCAAAGGAGAGAAGAGAATCATCAAAAACTCTTTATCGGAACCGGTGCTGAAAGAATAACTTATTTTTGCCAATAAAAGACAAACTATAAAAAGCACGCCTATAAGCTTGTATTGCTCCGCGTCGGCTAATAAGCTTCTGTCTTCCAATCTTAAGAAAACCAAAGAAAGAACCATAATCAAGGCAGTCATTAAAAAATAGCCTAAAACAGAGAGTATATGGTTTTTCTTGATCTGTTCGGATATTTTTCTGATTACGTATTCATCGTCAGCTGTGACAATCATACCTTCTTCGATAATTTTTTGTCCCTTTTGAAAAGAGCGTTTAACCGGCTGAATCGACTGAGCCGCCGCCTCTTTACGCTGTCGTGTCAGTTCTATTTGTTCTTCTGAGTTAGTCATTATGGAGCTTCTTACAATAGACGCCATAAGACTCTTGAACAGAGCCGATTCAGGGTAGCTTTCGACGTGTTTATAGGCATCGCCCTGAATTTTTTCTATGTTTGTATTTGCTATAGGAATCTGTGAGAGGGTTGACAAGATATATCTTGATGCGCTTCTTAATCGCTCGAATTGTCCGGCTCTGAGGTTTCTGAGCTGAACTAATTTTTCTTCTTCCATTAGCATATCGCCGTTAAAATAAGAGGCAATCAAGTTTTGAGGGGCTTCTGTCGGCGGCAAAGCGACGAATTCTTCATAAAACTTGGCAAGGTTATCAAACTGGCGATCGAATTTTCCGAGCATATCTTCTTCGGGAGGCGGAGTAATTGGCTTATAAACAGGCTGTATTCTCGCCATTTCGACTTGCCGAAGCTCGTTGGTTTTCGCATCGTCGACAAAGCTTATGGCTTTTGGGCTTCGGATGGTCTCGGGAGCGGGCTTACCCTCTATGAGTATGGCCGAGAAGCTTCGAGGCTCAACCACCATTACTGTTACGGTTGCAACCATAAAGAGCATTAAATGGACGAGAAACTTCTTTTGTTTTCCGATGGGAATATGAAGCCACTCGAGCATTTTATTAAGAAGCGGAAAAACCTTATTATCCATGTGTTTCAGATTCCTTATTTGTATATGCATCAAAAGCGTTAATTATTCGCCTGACAACATCGTGGCGAATTACATCGTCTGAAGAAAGTCTAATAAAGCCGACAGATTCAACGTTTTTTAATATATCTTCAAGAATTAACAATGATGAATCAGATGTTTTTGGAAGATCTATTTGCGTGTGATCGCCGGTTACAACCATTTTAGAGCCATAACCGAGACGAGTTAAAAACATTCTCATTTGGGGCATTGTAGTATTTTGGGCCTCATCAAGCACAACAAAAGCCTCGTTAAAAGTTCTGCCGCGCATATAAGCCAAAGGTGTTATTTCGATAATCCCCTGTTTGATCATTTGTTCAAATTTTCCCATGCCTAAGAATTCTTGTAAAGAATCATACAAGGGCCTAAAATGAGGATCAACTTTTTCTTTAAGGTCCCCCGGAAGGTATCCGAGGCTTTCTCCGGCTTCGACTACAGGGCGTGACAAAATAACTCTGCTGACTTTTTTGTCTTTTAAGGCTCTGACAGCCATTGCTGCGGCCAAATAGGTTTTACCCGTTCCTGCCGGGCCTAATGCAACGGTTACGGTATTCTTTTCAATAATTTCTAAGTATTTACTTTGATTTGGGGTTTTTGCTTTAACTACGCGTCCAAAATGTGTTGCAATAATTTCTTCAGTTTTAAAATCAAAACTTTCGTTTGTGGTTAACTGCCTAAATAGGCGGTTAACTTCAACCCCGTTTAAGCTTTCGTGCGACTCGATTCTATTTTGAAGTATTTCTAAGAAGCGCTTAACAAGTTTTACCTTTTGGTTGTTACCCTGCAAAAAAAGGCTGTTTCCGCGCCCGCTGGCTGTTAAATCCGAAAGAGTTCGAATCAGATTTAAGCCGCTGTTGTCTTCAACAGAAAAAATATGCCTTGAAAGCTCTTCCGATAAATCTAAGCGCAATTTTTGACATAAAGGACCATCGTCGGTATTCATTTCATAAATCCTCAGAACCTTCATTTTCGTTCATTTTGTCGAAAATTTCTGAAAAATCTCTTTCAGCGTGTTCAAGGGTAACGGGCCCAAACCCGCCCGACTGAAAACGCTTGATAATATCATTTGTAGCCCGTTGTAAGTCGGGATTTCCGCCTTTTATAACAAAATTCATTTTTTTAGCGTAATTTTCTATAAAGGTGTCGTAATTAAAATCTGCATCTTCAAGCCCCGGAAGTATGTGAGTGTTATGTGTTGAAATGAGCAGCTCGCAAAGATTTTTTCCTTTGGTATAAGTATCGTCGTCTTGGCCCGGCAGGGTATTAATTAGCTTTAAAACCTCGCCTCGTCTGAGCAAACCGAAATCTAAAATGCCCGGCAAATCTAACAATTCTAATTCGCCGCTAAGCTTTATCCATTGAATGCTTCGGGTTACTCCGGGCTTATTTGCGGTTTTTGCGGCACTTCTGCCGGCTAACGAGTTTATCAAAGTAGATTTACCCACATTGGGAATCCCGATAACCATTACACGCCTTACCTTACGCATCTGAACCGCACGCCCCTCTTTTGAGACAAAAGCCACATCGCGAATTTTTTTGGCAAGAGCTTTAACAGAGGCGCGACTTCGGCAGTCAAGAGCCAAACAGACTTTGCCTTCGCTTTGGTAACGTTTTATCCATTTTTCTGTTTCATTTTTGTCCGCTAAGTCAGACTTAGAAAGGGCAATCACAGAGTCTTTTGAAAGTTTACCCACAAAATCGCGCAAACGTGAACCGTTTGGCATTCGTGCGTCTACAAGCTCAACAATAAGATCAACTACAGGCAAGTAGCGCTCAACAGATCGAAAAGCTTTTTTAATATGGCCGGGTAAGTCTTTATTCATTTTAATAATTATCTTGTAAAGCCGCTTTAGGCGTTAAATCGTGGCTATAGCTGCGAATTGGCGAAATTCTGTTTAAAGGAAGATAATTAAAAACTGCCTGTCCTTTAAGATTCTTTAACGGCATCCAACCCCAATATCGGCTGTCAGCGCTATTATTACGATTATCACCCAATACAAAAAGCGAATCTTTCGGAACAGTTCGGGGGGCGAACTCCGAAAGGGGCGGTTCTGCTATGTATGGTTCATAAAGAGGAACACCGTTAATATACAAAATTCCCTGCCGGTCAATTTCAACACGGTCGCCCGGAAGCCCCACCACGCGCTTTATATAGTCTTTAGAGGGGGCATTAATATTTGGGTCGGGGTATTTAAAAACAATAATATCGCCGCGCTCAGGCATTTTAAACCAGATTCTCGGGCCAAACGGAATTCTTCCGTCGAGAGAAAGATCAAAAACATAGGCAAAACGGCTAACTAAAATACGATCTCCGCTTCGCTCAAGTTGATTATAAACATTTCGCTTTTCACCGAAAAGTGTAGGCTCCATGCTTCCTGTGGGTATCCAGAAGGCTTGCATGACCAGACCTCTGATAAGAATGGCCAGCAAAAAGGCGATAAAAATAGTCTCGTTCCATTCTCTGAATGAGCCTTTGTAATGCAAATCAAACTGTTTTTTGTCTAAAACACAACCACCGGCATCAACGATCTTTAGTGTAAGACCATTAATGCCGTTATGCAGTCTGATGTTCGCTCTGAAACGAGTGCGACCCGTTACCTCAGCTTCGGTTTCAGTAACCTTTTTTCTAAAACCATATCTGAAGGTTTGCTCTGTAATTATGCGCAAACCCTCAGATACCGATCCGCTTATGCTCCCTGACAACTGTAGGTTTGGCTCAGCCAAAACTTCGTCAAGGTCAAGCGAATCGAGAGGTATTATCTGCTCGGCATATCGAATCGACAAGTCATGAATTATTACCCCGGCATTGCTGCCGGGATTAGATGTTTCTAACAAAATCAGGCTTTATCCTTAGAATAAATTTTGTCTTTAACGCGAGTTTTCTTACCAACTCTGTCGCGAAGGTAATAGAGTTTGCCGCGAGCAACTTTACCGCTGCGCAAAAGAGTGATAGCCGCGATAGAAGGTGAATGGAACATAAATGTTCTTTCAACGCCAACGCCGTAAGAAATTTTTCTAACGGTGAAGTTTTCGCGAAGACCATTGTGGCGGCGAGCAATTACAACGCCTTCAAAAGCCTGTAAGCGTTCTTTTTCGCCTTCACGAACTTTGATTTCAAGACGAACGGTGTCGCCGGGGAAAAAATTAGGAAAATCCTGCTTATTTTTTTGATAATTTCTTTCAACACTTTCAATAACGGGATTCATCAGAAAAACTCCTTTAAGGAAACAATTACTAATTATTTTGCCACTTCTTTTTTCATCAACACAGACTGAAATTCATCTCTGTCTGCGTCGGTTAAATTCGCGGCCGCGAATACATCAGGTCTGTTCACCGCTGTGGCCAACATGGACCTTGAATGTCGAAACTTGTTTATATGCGAATGATTTCCGTTCAGCAAGACTTCGGGAACAACCAAGCCTTGCCAGTTCGATGGCCGCGTGTATTGCGGGCAGTCGAGAAGTCCTTCGTAAAAAGAATCTTGTTCAACCGACTCCATAGTACCCACGGTTCCGGGTATCATTCGCGATACCGCATCAACGACGGTCATAGCAGCTATCTCCCCGCCTGTAAGAACGTAATCGCCTATAGAAAGCTGAAGATCAAATTCATGAACTATTCGTTCATCAAAGCCTTCATACCTGCCACAAACAAGAATCAAACGTTCAAACCCGGCCAACTGCTTAACAATCTTTTGATCCAATTTTACGCCCTGTGGGGTTAATCCGATCACCGGCGCGGGCACACCAAGCTTTCGAACATCCTTTATACAGCGAACCATAGGTGCAGGTTTAAAAACCATCCCCGGCCCGCCGCCGAACGGCGTATCATCAACGGTTCTGTGCTTGCCGTCGCCATATTCGCGAAACCGATGAACGGCTACCTCGATAAGACCACTTTTTACAGCAGAACCAAGAACACTTTCGTCAAAAATTTTCTCAAAAACCGACGGTAAAAGAGTGATTATATCAACTCTCATCTCATTCTACCGGAACATGAAACGATATGGGCTCAACAAGCTTTACCGTCTTTTTTGCCCTGTCAACCGCCCCCACAAAAGCCTTGATAAACGGAATCATGACTTCAGTCACCTTACCGCCATAAGTCGCTTTAACAAGAATGTAAGGACAAGGCGCATCGGCCTCGAGTTTCACAACTTCTCCGACAACTTCACCCTCAGGCGAAAGAACGGTCATTCCTTCAAGTTCGTCGGGATAAAATTCTGTGTCGCTCTCTAATTCTTCCCGTTCTTCTTTCGGAATAACTATCATGGCGTTTACATAGGCCGAAGCTTCATCACAGTCATCCGCCCCCTCGATTTTAATTTCAATCGCGGAATCGGAAAAATGATCACGCCAATCTTCAACAATAGCTGATTCGGGCTCTCCGAAACGCTTCTGAATATAAATCTCCGAGCCCGGAGCGAAACGATCGGGATAATCTGTTAGAAGGCCTATTCTAAGCCATCCTTTTAATCCAACTGTTTTCCGAATTTTGCCCACAGCTATCCAGGAGTCATTTAAAGACCCTGATTCTTTATGAGCTTTCAGATTAATTATTTCAGAAATAGCCATTGTTGTAACTCGTTATTCAACCAGTTCCATTATCACCTTTTTGGTGCCGGTGGTTGCCGAAGACTTTATGATGGTTCGAAGCGCATTTATTGTTCTGCCCTTCTTACCGATAATTTTGCCGGAATCATCAGGATTAACCTGAACTTCGAAAACCACTGTTCCGTCACCTTCGATCGGAGTCACTACGACTTCGTCGGGGTTTTCAACAAGGGCTTTCACAAGTCTTTCCAGCATTAATTGAGCAGTTTGAGACATTATTTAACTCCTACGTCGCTATTAAGCGCGTTTAGTCCATACAAGTTTAATTGAACCATTTTCAGCTTTTTGCTGAACTTTTACAATACCCTTCTGGCGAAGAATGTTTTTAACTGTTTCACTGGGAACAGCGCCGTCGTTCAAGAAACCAAGAACGAGATCTTCTTTGAGGTCAATGTGAGCCTCAGCACCGAGAGGGGCATACTGACCAAGATTTTCGAGGGTCTTACCGTCGCGGGTTTTGCGGCTGTCTAATGCTACGATTCTGTAGCAAGGACGATGCTTTGTTCCAAGCATCTTTAATCTGATAGAAACGGCCATTTGATAACTCCTTTTAACTTTTCCAAAAAACGATTATGTCGTTTACGAAATTTTATTTACCGAACAGTTTTCCAAAACGTCCGGAACCTTTACGCTTTGCAAGGTTCCCGAACTGTTTCATCATTTTACGCATCTGTGAAAACTGCTTTAAGAGCTGATTCACATCTTGAATATCATTGCCGCTGCCTGCGGCTATTCTTTTGCGTCTCGAACCATCGATCAAATCGGGCTGATTTCTCTCAGCTTCGGTCATTGACAGAATTATGGCTTCAAAACGCTTGAATTTTTTGTCGTCGAAAGAAAATTCATTGAGATTACCCATAGAAGACAAACCCGGAATCATACCCAGAAGCTGGTCTAATGGGCCCATTTTTTTAATCTGAGTCAATTGATAAAGAAAATCATTAAAGTTAAATTCTGCTTCGAGAACGCGCTTTTCGATTTCTTTCATTTTTTGCTCATCCATGTTGGCCTGAGCTTTTTCAATCAGTGTCATGACGTCGCCCATACCAAGTATGCGCTGCGCCATTCTTTCGGGGTAAAAAGCCTCTAATGAAGAGGTTTTTTCGCCAATACCCACAAACTTCACGGGTTTTCCGGTGACTTCGCGAATAGATAAGGCAGCACCGCCCCTGGCATCACCGTCTAACTTGGTCAGTATAATTCCGGTCAATTCTAATATTGAATTAAAACTGGTGGCCATATTTACGGCGTCTTGCCCTGTCATGGCGTCTACCACGAGCAGAACTTCGGTGGGCTTAACCGCGGTGCTGATTTCTTTAACTTCGTTCATCATATCGTCGTCAATATGCAAACGACCGGCGGTATCTATAATTACAACGTCGCAGTCTTTGTTTAAAGCGTGCTCAATAGAATCTTTGGCTATTGAAGCGGGCTTTTGCCCTTCTTTGCCGGTGAAAACTTCAACGCTGAGCTGATCACCCAAAATCTGAAGCTGCTTAACGGCGGCAGGACGGTAAATGTCGCACGCCACAAGCATGGGAGTCTTTTTATCTTCTTTGCGCAGATGAAGGGCCAACTTTGCGCTGGTAGTGGTCTTACCGCTACCCTGCAAACCGGCCATCAAAATAACCGTCGGCTTCTTAGAAGAAATATTTATCTTCGAACGTTCGGTGCCCAAAAGAACGGTAAGTTCTTCCATGACAATCTTGATAACCTGCTGACTGGGAGTCAGACTCTTTAGAATCTCGGCGCCCAAAGCACGTTCTTTAATACGCTTAATAAAGGTTTTAACAACCTTAAAGTTAACGTCGGCTTCTAACAAAGCCATTTTAACTTCGTTCAGAGCAAGATCTATGTCTTTTTCTGTCAACTTGCCCGACCTGCGCAAGTTATCAAAAACAGACATCAGTTTTTCTGAAAGACCTTGAAACATTAAGCTTACTCCTATTTTCGTTGTTATTACCTAAATCAGAGTTACAAGTATAACTCATACAAATTATACAGTCAAGTTTTTATGTGTACATTTTAAAGTTTTTTCCACAACATAAAAACACGCTTAAAGCAAGCATCACAACCAACACATGTAAAATGAGACCTGTTTTTATATTTTACAAACCAAAAACACACCAATTTTTGAAAACCAAAAACATCAAAGAATGATTAAATGCTTATTTCGACAATAAAAAAGCGGCGATTCATAAATAAGTCGCCGCTCAAATTCAAGCAATCATGCAAATATCAAGGCCAGATCTTGTCCATCATGCGGGGGAACGCGATTGTTTCTCTGACGTGTGTTAAACCGCATAACCATGATACGGTTCTTTCAACACCTAAGCCGAAACCGGAATGGGGGACAGAGCCGTATTTGCGCAAGTCTAAATACCATTTAAAGGCATCTAGCGAGAGGTTATGCTCAACGATTTTTCTTTCCAAAACCGATATATCGGCTTCGCGTTCACTCGCTCCGACGATCTCGCCGTATCCTTCGGGAGCAATCATATCAAAAGCAAGAGCTCGACCGGGCTGCTTAGGGTCTTCGCGCATATAAAACGCCTTGACAGCGGCAGGGTATCGGTGAATCATCACCGGTCTGTCGTGCATGCTTCCGATAACTGTTTCATCGGCTGCTCCCAAATCGTCGCCGGGGCCATTTTTCAAAATATCCTCGGACATTTTTCGCTTTTCTTCATCGTCAGATTGTGCGTATTCTTGCTTTTTAATTTTTAAAATTTCTACCGCTTCATCGTAAGAAACTCTCGGGAAAGGCGCTTTAACTGCTTTTAGCTTTTCTGTATCTCTTTCGAGAGTCTTAAGTTCTTCTTCGCAGTTCGCAACAACTGTTTGAACAACGTATTCCACAAACTGTTCCGCCAGTTCCATGTCTTCGTCGAGACTCATATAAGCAACTTCGGGTTCAACCATCCAAAATTCTGTCAGATGTCTTCTGGTTTTACTTTTTTCCGCTCTAAAAGTCGGGCCAAAACAATACACTTTACCATGGGCCATAGCAGCAGCTTCCATGTAAAGCTGACCGCTCTGAGACAAGTAAGCTTTATCATCAAAATAATCTGTTTCAAACAGATTTGATGTACCTTCAGCAGCATTTGCGGTAAGAATTGGCGCGTCTACGTTAATAAAACCGCGATCATTGAAAAAATCTCTTATTGCTTTCACAATATTGTGTCTAACGCGCATTATAGCATGCTGTCGCTTTGACCTGAGCCACAGGTGGCGGTGTTCCATTAAATATGCCACCCCGTGCTCTTTCGGAGTTATGGGGTAATCTTTGCTTTCTCCGACTACTTCGATATGTGACATTTCAAGTTCGTAACCGCCGATTTGTCGATCATCTTTTTTAACTTTTCCTTTAACAATGATCGAAGTTTCTTGGTCAAGTGATTCGCAAATTTTGCCAATCTCTTCGCCCAAGGCCGGCAAAAACGCTACAACCTGACAGATACCGCTGCCGTCGCGCACATTGATAAAGTATAGTTTTTTAGAGCTGCGCTTGCTATAGCACCAACCGGCAACAGTGACTTCTTCGCCAACATGATTTTTAAATTCGCTTATCGGGGTATATTCTTTCATATAATTTCCTTAATTTTTAGATTCCGACACCTTTTAAATAAGCTAAAGTTATCGGGATATAATTTCTGGTTTGATGTTCAATTGTTATCAGAGGTTTTGAAATTGAAGGTAAAGCCTTGTACCAATCAACAAAAGGAACAAAATCAAGAGTTCCTGTGCCTAAAGGTTTGTGTTGATCGGCAGTTTCATCATTATCGTGAATATGGCATTCAATTATATACTCACCGAGTTTTTCGAACCATTCTCGCATAGGGAGAGACGAAAACATGTTATAGTGTCCGATATCAAAACAAACGCCCACATTTTTAGAGCTTGCCATAAGCACCAATTCTTTCAAGTCATCGGGCATACGGTCAAATATATTTTCAAAAGCAATTTTAATATTTAATTTCTCGGCTTTTTTTACAATGGCGGCAACACCTTCTCGCGCGTTATTTAACCAGTCATTTCTGTCTGAAGCGGACTTAAAGGGCCAATAGCCCGGATGAACCACCACAATCTTTGCACCGAGTTCGCTTGCCACATCCAATGTATTCATCAATCTTTCAAGGGTAACATTGCGGACTCCGGCATCAAAAGCGCCTAAATTCAAATCATAAAAAGGGGCGTGAACGGTCACGCTAAAATTATACGCTTCAATTTCTTTTTTTAAATTGGCAATATTCTCCGGCACAAGCTCATCAAGGTCTTTTGCACAAAAATAAAATTCTAAATGTAAATCGCTTTCAGAAATATATTTTAAGCTCTCTGAATCAACCCTTGGGTAAGCAACATTCACATGAATTTTAGTCATTATCAACCTCCGGAGAATTCTTTTATATATTTTTGTTTCTAATTTTGTCGGTCAGTATATTCTCTCTTTGCTTTTTTTTCAAGCAAAAGTTAAGCAACAGCGCTGTGTACAAAAATACATTGACAAAAAATCAACTATTAGATAAACTTTGCAGTGCACGAACGCACCCCACTTGTGTATTGTTCGTGCGAATTTATAAACAGAGGTATACTCGTGGGACGAAAGAGAACATGCGAACTTCCATTCTGCAAAGGTGTAGTAGAAGGCACCCGCAACAAACGCCGCTGTGATAACGACAGAAACATTCACCTTCACCAAATAATCTCAAAAAATGTAAAAAGAATAATGAGATACATCGAAGGACTTGCAGATTTTACAGCTAACGATGTAAATAAGGCCCTCTTTAAAGATAAATTGGATAAAAACGAAAAAGGTTCTATGTATAGGCTCTTTCAGGCCATGATACGAGAAGGCTATATTACCGAACATGGCAAAAGAGGCGGATTAAAAGTTTACGCCGTAGCCGAACAAGTTAAAGCAAAGAAAACCAAGATATCAGAAACGAATAACTCAACAGAGCCGATTGCCGACAAAATTTCCGCCGAACCACCCAAAGCCGTAGCAATTGTGGCTCCCACCCCGGTTCCACCTCAACCGGCAATGCCAAAAATGAGTCCGGAACAGATTTTACTCGGGAAACTTAAGGAATTCGTTTATCTTAAAAACGGTCAATGGAACCACCCCGACTGGATAGAACTGATAAATCGCCCCGATATCAAAGAATTCGGACTCTCCGAAGAAGACATCGGCCGTATACTCGAAGAAGAAAAAACCGGTTATTGGGCAATCAGAAACGGGTAAATCATCTCAGACAAGCAAAATACAATCAAAAAGGCTTCTTTAAATATTTTTAAAGAAGCCTTTTAAATTTTAATATATATGACTGTCAATTATTCGTCATCGTCTTCATCGTCGTCGAAGTCATCGAAATCATCGAAGTCATCGTCTTCATCGTCTTCATCATCGTCGAGATCGTCGTCGTCTTCAAAGTCGTCGTCGTCTTCGAAATCGTCGTCTAAATCTTCGTCGTCCTCGAGATCTTCTTCTTCGTCCTCTTCATCAAGATCGTCGTCAAGGTCGTCGTCAAGATCGTCGTCGTCGTCGTCGTCGTCATCTTCGAATTCGTCTTCATCGTCGTCCAAGAAGTCGTCGTCTAAATCTTCGTCGTCTTCAAGGTCATCGTCA
>Ga0265293_10005129_pt1 | contig 22241 bp, 17 predicted proteins | sample Munlanlewell138R_FD_192505 | JGI IMG/M metagenome (GOLD analysis project Ga0265293, IMG submission 192505) | Leachate microbial communities from a municipal landfill in Southern Ontario, Canada - Leachate well 138R | ecosystem: Engineered > Solid waste > Landfill > Unclassified | place: Canada... | reverse complement strand
ATATTGAAAGGATTCCAGAGGAAACCTTAGATAAATATTTTAAAGATGGTGCAAGGCCAGTAATTATTACTGAAAAGGAAGAAAATATACTTTCTGGTATGAAGATAAAAGTTATTAAGAACAATCTCATAGATATTAAGAAGAATTATATTAGACATGATGCAATTAGCTTGAGTGAAATAATTTTAGATCTAATGAACAAAGAGAAGAAAAACTGAGGACTTTGATCTCAGTTTTTTAATTTTGGGATATTTTAATTATTAACAAATAGAAATATAAAGGAAATAGAAATTATTTATAGAATTACATATATGTGAAAAGTTTTGAAGGCTTCAAATTATTTTAGCAGTTTAAATCGATAAAGTGAAGGAGGATTTTTCATGAGTGAAATCTATGCAAAAATGGCGGAACCATATAAGATTAAGATGGTGGAGAACATTAGATTAATACCTAAAGAAGAGAGAATAAAAAGGATACAAGAAGCAGGCTACAATCAATTTGCATTAAAATCAGAGGCTGTATTCATTGACTTGCTTTCTGATAGTGGTACTGGCGCTATGAGTGATAACCAATGGTCTGGATTAATGCTTGGTGATGAAGCATATGCTGGCAGCAGAAACTTCTATAACCTCGAAGAAACTGTTCAAGAAATAATCGGTTATAAATATTTTGTACCTACTCATCAAGGAAGAGGTGCAGAAAACATATTATTTCCATTGCTAATTAAGCCAGGACAATATGTGCTAGGAAACATGCACTTTGATACTACTAAGGCTCACATAGAGCTAAAGGGCGGAAGAGCTGTTAATTTTGTAATAGAAGAGGCATATGATACTCAGAAGGAACATCCATTTAAAGGGAACTTTGATTTAGAGAAACTTGAAGCTTTTATTAAGGAAAAAGGCACGGAGAACTGCGCTTTCATACTAGTTACAATTACATGCAATAGTGCTGGTGGTCAACCTGTTTCTATAGAAAATATTAAGGCTGTAAGAAATTTAGCAGATAAATATGGAATAAGAGTATTTTTTGATTCTGCTAGGTTTGCTGAGAACGCTTACTTTATAAAACAAAGAGAAGAAGCCTATAAGGATAAAAGCATTAAGGAAATAATCAAAGAAATGTTCTCCTATGGTGAAGGACTTACTATGAGTGCCAAGAAAGACGGTATAGTAAACATGGGTGGCATGGTGGCTATTAAGGAAGATGAAGTCTTATTTGATGGGGTAAGGCAAATGGTAATACCTATGGAAGGCTTCCCCACCTATGGAGGATTAACAGGTAGAGATATGGAGGCTTTATCTAGAGGTCTTAGAGAAGCAATTGAAGAGCCTTATCTTCAATCTAGAATAGGACAGTTGGAGTATTTAGCAAAAAAACTTGATGATGCAGGTATACCTATACAAAAACCTGTGGGAGGTCATGCAGTATTCGTAGATGCTAAAAAGCTTTTACCACACATCCCATATTATCAGTTCCCTGCTCAAGCACTATGTGTAGAGTTATACATTGAAGCAGGAGTTAGGGGAGTTGAGGTAGGCTCATTCTTACTAGGAAGAGATCCTGATACAGGAGAACAGCTTGAATCTCCATTAGAGCTATTAAGACTTACTATACCTAGAAGAGTATATACTAATAATCATATGGATGTGATAGCAGAGGCTTTAATCAATATAGCTAAGAGAAAAGACCAGCTAAAAGGCTATGACTTCACTTATGAACCAAAGGTACTTAGACACTTTATAGCAAGGCTCAAGCCTATATAGAAAATACAAAAATCACAAAAGTGCAGAATATTTTATTCTGCACTTTTTACATATTAGTCTGCTAAAAGATAATTGACTGCAAGCTTAATTGTATTCTCAATAGCATCTTTATGAGTTCTTTCATATGAATGTGAAGCGTCTACTCCAGGTCCTATGAGCCCATGCTTGAATTCCCAGCCTGCTCTTAATGCAGCACTTGCATCGGAACCATAGTATGGATATATATCAATCTTGTAGTTAATATTATTGTCTTTTGCTATTTTAACTAATTTATTTTTTAATTCTAGATCATATGGACCACTTGAATCCTTTGCACAAATAGTTACGCTAAATTCATCAGATGTTTGCCCATCACCAGGAGCAGCCATGTCAATAGCCACAAATTCTGCTGTTTTTTCTGGTATAGAAGCTGAAGCACCATGACCTACTTCTTCATAATTACTTATAAAAAAATTAGTTGTATATTTTGGACTTAAGCTATTATCCTTAAAGTGCTTAGCTACTGCTAAGATAGCCACTACTCCTGCTTTATCATCTAAATGTCTAGATTTGATAAATCCGCTTTCTGTGACTGTTGTTTTGGGATCAAAGAATATAAAATCACCAACAGAAATCCCTAAATTTTCAACATCTTCAGCTTTCTTTACCTTTTCATCTAATCTAATTTCTAGACTGTTTGCATTTCTTTCAATACTACTTGTTTCACTGCCATGGACATGGCTTGATGCTTTAGTTGTTAATATAGTTCCAGTGTATTCTTTACCATTGGAGGCTTGAACTGTACAATATTCGCCTTCAACCGTATTCCATGAATAGCCACCAATTTGTGTGATTTTTAGTCTTCCATTCCCCTTAATTTCCTTTACCATTGCTCCTAGAGTGTCAACATGCCCAGATAGTGTCCTATGCAAATCATCATTTTCACCCTTTATAGTAGCCACTAGAGCGCCTTTTTTAGTTCTATAAGTGGAAATATTCAGCTCCTTAAATTCATTCTCCACAATATCCATAACAGTTTTTGTGTTGCCTGTAGGACTTGGAGTTTTTAAGATTTTAACAAGTTTATCTATGCTATACTGCATATCTAACATAAGACAATCCCCCTTGGAAAATATTATTTATACTATAATAACATTCTATATCAAATTTTTTTATTAGTAAATAAGACATTAATTTTATAGAGCTTGAACAGTTGAAAGATTTCGACTAATGTGATAATTTAATTGTATATATATTTAAATATTAAGTTTCGGATTTTTAACATAGGGGTGTTTCACATGAGGACTGAAATAAGTGCAGGAGGGGTTGTAGTCTTTGGCAATGCAATACTTCTACTAAGAAAGTATAATGGAGACTGGGTTTTGCCTAAAGGTAAAGTGGAGGCTAATGAAGAAATTTCTGATACAGCTACTAGAGAGGTACTAGAAGAAGGTGGAGTTAAGGCTAACATTATTAAATATTTGGGCAAGATACACTATACCTTTAGAAATACAAGAGAAGAAGATGAAATTGTCAGTAAGACTGTTCACTGGTTTTTAATGGAGGCAAGAAACATGGAATGCATTCCACAAAGGCAGGAAGGATTTGTAGACGCTTTATTTGTACATATTAATAGAGCAAGTCAAATAGCAAAATACGAAGATGAAAAAAAGATAATACTAAAGGCAATACAAAATATGAAGTTTTAGAATAAGTAATGGTAGGTGTGCCATATGTCATTTTCATCAAAAACTAAAAATGAACTATCTAGGATAGAAAGTGAAAACGATTGCTGTATGCTAGCAGAATTAGCTGCACTTATTAGAATGGGTGGAACAGTACAGGTTAGTGGATTAGGTAGAGTTAATCTAAAATTTGCGACAGAGAATGCAGCCATAGCCAGAAGAATCTTTACCTTACTCAAGTCACAGTATAAAGTAAGCACAGAAGTAATGGTCAGGAGAAACAAGCAACTAAAAAAGAATAATAACTATTTAATAATTGTAGATAATTCTATTGATGCTGAAAAGATACTATCTGATGCTGGGGTGTTAAAGAAGGATAACAAACAACAATACGTAATAAACTATGGTATAACTAAGAAATTAGTCAAAGATAGATGCTGTAAAAGAGCCTATATAAGAGGGGCTTTTTTAGGAGGAGGCTCTATTAGTAACCCTGAAAGAACCTATCATTTAGAATTTGTTACTCATAATAGACAACATAGTAAGGATTTATCAAAGTTAATTAATTCATTTGGGCTTAACTCGAAAATTGTTTTACGCAAGGAAAGCTATGTAGTGTACCTTAAAGAAGGAGAGCATATTGTAGACCTCTTAAATATTATGGAGGCACATTCTGCACTGCTTAAGCTTGAGGATATAAGGATACTTAAAGAGGTAAGAAATAACGTGAACAGGATAGTAAATTGTGAAACAGCTAATTTGGAGAAGACCATAAACGCTTCCATAAGGCAAATTCACAACATTGAATATATAGACAAGATAATAGGTATAGAAAAGTTGCCTGATAACCTAGTTGAGATAGCAAGACTTAGACTTTTACATAGAGATGCTAGCTTAAAAGAACTAGGATTAATGCTTACCCCTAATATAGGAAAATCAGGAGTAAACCATAGATTAAGAAAATTAGAAGATATAGCGGATCAATTAAGAGAGAGGAGGAAATGAAATGATTATAAGAACAGCTATAATAAAAAATAGTGTTGGTCTCCATGCAAGACCTGCAGCATTGTTTGTAAGAACTTGTAGTAAATATAGAAGTGATATTTTTATAGAAAAAGGCGGTCAAGAAGTCAATGCAAAAAGTATTATGGGAATAATGGCTTTAGGTGTATATCCTGGTGAAGAGGTTAAAATAACAGTTAATGGAATAGATGAAGAGGCAGCAATTAATGACATTATTGACTTAATTGAAAACAGATTAGAAAAGCAATAGTAGTTAAATCCCATATTTGCGACAAAAAAGTAACACTATTTATAGGCTAATACTCCTAATTTAGCATATTTTGCGTAAAAAAGTCGCTTTATTTTTACTTCTCGTATATAATGTATAATTGTTATTGAGAAAAAAACAAATTTTCTTGCAGGGGAGACAAATATGATACTATTGCCACTAAAAATGGTTAGAGAAGGCATGATAAATGCAAAGCCTATATATACATCTAAAGAACAACTGTTACTTGATGAAGGTATTGTAGTGAAGGAAAGATATTTAGAAAGGCTTGGAGAATTAGGAATAAGGAGCCTTTACATAATAGATGATTTAGCTGATAAAGTTATAATTCATGATATTGTTAAAGAAGAATTTAAAATGAATTCTATTTCAAAAGTAGAAGAAATTATGAGGAATATCTGTTGTTTTGACGAAAAAGAAGTAGAAGGAATAAAGAAGGATATTAATAATATAATCGAGGAATTATTAACACAGGAAGATGTTCTATTAAACCTTTGTGAAATTAGATCCATAGACGATTATACATATGGCCACAGTGTAAATGTAAGTATACTATCTTTGATAACTGCTATAAATTTAGGATATAGCAAGGATCAGCTACTTGAATTAGGTATCGGAGCCTTACTCCATGATATTGGAAAAACTAAGATCAGCTTAAAAATAGTTAATAAACCTTCTAGCTTGACTACAAAAGAGTTTAATGAGATAAAAAATCATACTACCCTTGGATATGAAATTTTGAGTGATATTGAGAATCTAAGCTCTAATTCTAAGGACATTGTCCTAATGCACCATGAAAGATTTGACGGAAACGGATATCCTAATAATCTTAAGGGCAAAGAGATTCCTGAGTTTGCTAGAATAGTTGCAATTGCAGATGTATACGATGCTATGATTAATGATAGAGTATATAGACTAAGAGTAAGTACAGATAATGCGCTAGATTATGTTGTTTCAGTATCAGGAACTCAGTTTGATGATAGCTTAGTCCAAGAATTCATAAAAAATATTGCAAGATATCCAGTAGGACAAGGTATAGTACTTAATACAGGTTTCAAAGGATATGTTATCTCTAATAAAAAGAATCATAGATGCAGACCTACAGTGAGAATATTATATAATTATCTAGGCGAAAGATTAGAAGTTCCTTACATAACAGATTTATCTATAGAAGATGATTCAATTAAAATAATTGGAGTCACTAATGATATTGAATTATTTTAAATCAACAAAATTGTAACTGAATATTAGTTTTGATATAATGAAGATAGTCGATAAACTATCTTTTTTTTATTACCTAACCTAATTGTCTGATTGCTTTATTCTAGGGAGGAATGAAAAGCATGAGTAAAAACAATAAAAATAAATTTGTACACCTTCATGTCCATACTCAATATAGCCTCCTAGATGGTGCCTCAAGGACAAATAAGCTTATTGAGAGGGTAGCAGAACTTGGAATGGATAGTGTAGCTATAACTGACCATGGAGTCATGTACGGAATTGTAGACTTTTATAAAGCTGCTGTTAAAAAGGGAGTCAAGCCGATATTAGGCTGTGAGGTATATATTTCAAAAGGCAAATATACTGAAAAGGACCCAAACAGAGATAAGGGTCAATATCATCTTGTCCTCCTTGCTGAAAATATGGAGGGCTATTTAAACTTGATTAAAATAGTATCTGAAGGTTTTATTAATGGATTTTATTATAGACCTAGGGTAGATTATGAGGTCCTTAGAGAGTATAGTAAGGGGATAATTGCTCTAAGCGCATGTATTGCTGGTGAGGTACAGCAATACCTTAATGATGGTAATTATCATAAGGCGAAACAAACGGCTTTAGTATATAAGGATATCTTTGGACAAAACAACTTTTATTTAGAATTACAGGATCATGGTATTAGGGAGCAAAAGCTAATAAATCAACAGCTTTTAAAACTAAGTAGAGAAATCAATATACCATTAGTAGCTACCAATGATGTTCATTACATCAAAAAAGAAGATGCAAGGTTTCATGATGTCCTTCTATGTATACAAACAGGAAAGACATTAGATGATCAAGATAGGATGAAGTTCCCATCATCTGAGTTCTACTTGAAATCCTATGAAGAAATGAACGAAATGTTTGCTAGTTTTGACGATGCACTTTCTAATACTGTAAAGATAGCAGAAAGATGTAATGTTGAGTTAGACTTCAATACTATTCATTTGCCAGGCTTTAGTGCACCTGAGGGTTTTACAAATCAGGAATATTTAAGAAAGCTTTGCTATGATGGTTTAAAGGTAAAATACAAGGATATCACACAAGAGTTAACAGATAGAATTGAATATGAAATAAAGACTATTGAAAATATGGGATATGTGGATTACTTTCTCATTGTTTGGGATTTTATAAAATATGCAAAAGACAATGGAATAATGGTAGGACCAGGTCGAGGTTCTGCTGCAGGAAGCTTAGCTTCCTATACACTAGGGATTATTGATATTGATCCAATAAAACATGGCTTAATTTTCGAGAGATTTTTAAATCCTGAGAGAATATCTATGCCAGATATAGATATAGACTTTTGCTATGAAAGAAGAGAAGAAGTAATTGAATATGTTATATCTAAGTATGGCGCTGATAAAGTGGCTCAAATAGCAACATTTGGTACTATGGCAGCAAGAGGAGCCATTAGAGATGTAGGCAGAGCAATAAATATGCCTTATGGTGAAGTTGACTTTATAGCAAAGCAAATACCAATGACTATTGGTATTACCATAGATAAAGCATTAGAAATAAGTAAAAAGCTTAATGAATTATATGAGGATGATGATTCTGTAAAGGAATTAATAGACCTTGCAAAAGCTGTTGAAGGTCTACCTAGGCATACATCAACCCATGCTGCGGGGGTAGTTATTTCAAAGTTGCCTATTACAGATTATGTCCCACTAGCTAGGAATAACGAAAGTATTATAACACAATTTACTATGACAGAGCTAGAGGAACTAGGTCTATTGAAAATGGATTTTTTAGGTCTTAGAACACTTACTGTTATAAGAGATGCAGTTAAGCTTATAGAGGATAATCATGGGATTAAAGTGGATTTTTCAGATTCTAGTTATGATGACCCAAACATTTATACAATGTTTGCCAAGGGAGAAACCCTAGGTATCTTTCAGTTTGAAAGCTCTGGAATGAGACAATTTTTAAAGGAGCTTAAACCAACAGGATTTGAAAATATTGTAGCAGCAAATTCATTGTATAGACCAGGACCTATGAATCAGATACCCAGATATATAGAAAACAAAAACAATGCAAAAGCTATAATCTATCTACATCCTAAGCTAGAGCCTATACTTGATGTAACCTATGGCTGTATGGTATATCAGGAACAGGTAATGCAGATTGTAAGGGATATAGGTGGCTTTTCAATGGGACGGTCTGACTTAGTAAGAAGAGCTATGGGAAAGAAAAAGATGGATGTAATGGAACAAGAGAGAAAGCATTTTATTTATGGAGAGGTTAATGAAAAAGGTGAAGTCCAAATACCTGGAGCTATTAGAAATGGAGTAGATGAAGAGACTGCAAATAAAATATATGATGAAATGATAGATTTTGCCAACTATGCTTTCAATAAATCTCACTCTGCTGCATATGCAGTTGTAGCATATGAGACTGCATGGCTAAAGTATTATTATCCTGTCGAATTTATGGCTGCATTAATTACAAGTATAATGGGGAATACAAATCAGGTTTCACTTTACATACAAGAGTGTAAGAGATTAGGAATAGAAATACTTCCTCCTAATATAAATGAGAGCTATTCAAAATTTACAGTAAAGGAGGGAGCCATTAGATTCGGATTGGCAGCCATAAAGAATGTTGGCGCTGCTGCAATAAACTCTATAGTAGAGACAAGAAAAAGAGGGGGTAAGTTTCTTAGTTTCGTTGATTTCTGTCAGAGAGTAGATTTAAATGTTATTAATAAGAGAATGATTGAGAGTATGATTAAATGCGGGACCTTTGATTTGTTGGGAGCAAATAGAGCACAGCTCCTAGCCATATATGAACGAACATTAGATGGAATGAATCAAGATAGGAAAAGAAATGTAGAAGGACAATTTTCAATATTTGAAGTTATAAGTCCTGATGATAATCCAGATTTGAGCTTAGATGTATTGCCAAATATTAAGGAATTCCCTGAAAGGACTCTATTGTCCATGGAAAAGGAAATGATAGGAGTGTACATTAGTGGACACCCACTTTCATCATTTGCCGAAGAGCTTAAAAGATTGACTACAACCTTTGATATAAATGAAGCATTGGAGAATATAGGGGTAAGTACAAACTCTATTAGTGATGGAGATAAAATTACTATGGGAGGAATAATAGTAAAAAAACAAAATAAGATTACTAAAAATAATAATATGATGGCATTTGCTACACTAGAAGATTTATATGGTATAGTAGAGCTTATTATTTTCCCTACAACTCTTGAAAGATACAATAAATTTATATATGAAGACAGTATTGTAGTGGTTGAAGGTAGGGTTAACATAAGTGAGGAAGAGGAGCCTAAGATAATTGTAGAAGCTATTAAACCCCTTACAAAAACAAAGAGAGAAAAGATATATATTAAATTGTCCAGCTCAAAACCTTTGAGCTTTCTAGAAGATATAAAAGTTGTATTGTCACAATATTGTGGGAATGTACCTGTCTATGTATATTTAGAAAAGAATAGAAGTACCATAATGGCACATAGAGATCTCTGGGTAGATGCTGAAAGCCATGAACTCTTAGATAAGCTTGAAGAGATGCTAGGAAAAGATAACATAAAACTTTCTTAAATGAAGGCTTTGACAAAAGACTAATAATAAAACAAGTAGTGGAAATGTAATTAAATATGGTATAATATGCTTATAGTATCTATTCACAATTATATTTATCAACAACTTTGGAAAAGAATCTTTGGAGGTCAAAAAATGTGGACTGCAGTGTACATGGTAGAAGGGGCAAAACCAGCTAAAGAATTAGGAGAAAAGTTAAAAGCCGAAGGTTTTTTGGTTAAAATTAAACCTTTTTCTAAAGAAGGGGAAAATATAGTATACAAAATATTAGTCCCAGAGTTTGAAGCTAACGATGCACAGGCTGTAATAATAGATATGGGATTAGGATACTAATTTTAGATAGATAAGAAAAATTAGATTTTAGTTAGCCCGGGACTCTGTGAGGCCAATGTGGCAGCAAGGAGGTTATTATATGAAGACTATAGGTGTACTAACAAGCGGAGGAGATGCACCTGGTATGAATGCTGCTGTTAGAGCAGTGATTAGAGCAGGTATTTATAACAATATACGGGTTATGGGGATAAAACAAGGCTATAATGGGTTATTAGATGGCAATATTAATGAAATGAACTTGTCTTCAGTTGCAGATATAATTCATAGAGGCGGGACTATGCTAAGAACAGCAAGATGCAAAGAATTCACTACTGAAGCTGGGCGAGATAAAGCTATGACTGTGCTAAAGGTGTTTAAAATTGATGGATTAGTAGTCATAGGTGGTGACGGTTCCTTAAAGGGTGCAAGGGAGCTTAATAAATTAGGAATTCCTACTATAGGTATACCTGGGACCATTGACAATGACCTAGGCTATACAGATTTTACTATTGGATTTGATACAACAATTAATACAGTAATAGAAGCTATAAGCAAAATTAGAGACACTTCAACATCACATGGTAGAGCTAACATCATTGAGGTAATGGGCAGACATTGTGGTGACATTGCATTAAATGCGGGCTTAGCTGGAGGCGCAGAAAGTATAATAGTTCCTGAAGAAGGATTCAATGTGGATGATGTATGTAAAAGACTTATTCAGGGGAAGAACAGAGGGAAGCTACACAGCATAATTTTACTTGCAGAGGGAGTAGGAAACGCATATGAATTAGGTAATGAAATTCAAAAATATACCGGAATAGAAACTAGAGTTACCATTTTAGGACATCTTCAAAGAGGAGGAAGTCCAACTGCCTTTGATAGGATAATAGCAAGTAAAATGGGAGCAAGAGCAATTCAACTCCTTATAGAAGGTAAAAGGTCAAAGGCCTTAGGTATAAAGGGGAATCAGATATTTGATATGGATTTAGATGAAGCATTATCAGTAGAAAAAGTATTTGATTCAGAGACTTATGAGTTGACAAAAATTCTATCCATATAGGAGTGAAGAAATATGAAAAAAACTAAAATTGTTTGTACAATAGGGCCGGCCTCTGAGAATGAAGAAACTTTTGAAAAATTAGTTTTAAGTGGACTTAATGTTGCTAGGCTAAATTTTTCCCATGGTAGCCATGATGAGCACAAGAAGCGAATAGATGTCATTAAAAAAGTTAGAGAAGAATTAGACATACCAGTGGCAATTATGTTAGACACAAAAGGACCTGAAATACGAACAGGAAATTTTGAAGATGGTATTGCAGAATTAATCGAAGGTCAAGAATTCACCATTACCACTAGAGATATAATTGGGAATAGTAGTATTTGTAGTATTACATATAAAGGATTACCTAAGGATGTAAATGTTGGAGATAGTATATTAATAGACGATGGACTAATTGAGCTTAAGGTAGTTGAGATAACTAATGAAACAGATATAAAGTGTATAGTCATTAATCCAGGACCCGTAAAGAATCACAAAGGTGTAAACCTACCTGGAATAAAAATAAACCTACCAGCAATAACACAAAAAGATGTAGATGATATCCTATTTGGGATAGAAAATGGTATAGACTTTATTGCTGCGTCATTTATTAGAAAGGCATCAGATGTTATAGATATTAGAAAAATTTTAGAAGAGAATAATGCTGATAATATACAAATAATATCGAAGATAGAGAACCAAGAAGGCGTAGATAACATAGAAGAAATAATTTTAGTTTCAGATGGAATAATGGTTGCAAGGGGAGATCTAGGAGTGGAAATACCTACTGAGGATATACCACTTGTTCAAAAAACTATCATTAAGAAGTGTAACGAGGTAGGGAAACCCGTTATTACGGCGACTCAAATGCTTGATTCCATGATTAGAAATCCAAGACCAACAAGGGCAGAGGTTACAGATGTTGCAAATGCTATTTTTGATGGAACAGATGCTATAATGCTTTCAGGTGAAACAGCAGCAGGAAAATATCCAATCGAATCTGTTAAGACCATGGCAAATATAGCACTTAGAACAGAGCATTCTCTTGATTACAGGGAAAAGCTAAAAAACAAGTCAATTGGTAAGGACATAACAGTTACTAACGCAATTAGTCATGCAACATGCTCAACTGCAGAGGACTTAGGTGCCGCAGCTATTGTGACTGCAACATCATCAGGATATACAGCTAGAGCGGTCTCCAAATTTAGACCATCAGCTCCTATTGTAGCAGTTACTCCTAGAAAAGATGTTATGAGAAAACTTATGCTAGTATGGGGAGTGTTGGCAATATATGCTAAGGGAGCGAGCTCTACAGATGAAGTAATAGATTCATCAGTAAAAAGTGCCATAGAAAAAGGGTATATAAAGCAAGGGGATTTAATTGTCATAACTGCTGGAATACCTGTAGGAATAGCTGGCAGTACTAACTTAATAAAAGTTCATATAATAGGAGAGATATTAGTGAAAGGAACAGGAATAGGCAACAGTTCTGCAAAGGGTAAAGTGTGTATCGCAAATAACCTTAAGGACTTAAAAAACAAATTCGAGGATGGGGATATATTGGTATCAATCGATACTGATAGAGATATGGTTCCATATATGGAAAGATCAGCAGCTATAATCACCGAACATGGAGGACTAACTTCACATGCAGCAATAGTAGGCCTAAATATTGGGAAACCAGTAATCGTAGGAGCTACTGATGCAACAAAACAACTAACAGATGGTGAATATATTACAGTAGATAGTATAAGAGGATTTATTTATAAAGGGGAAACAACAGTATTATAATAATTATTTCAACATATTGTCGGGTGTTCATTGAATGCCTGACTTTTATTTTTTTGCATAAATTGATATAATAATCTATAGGTTCAAAACATGTATTGGAGGAATAAAGTATGGCAAATGAAACTATTATACGAGCAAGGTATGCAGAGACAGATCAGATGGGAGTAATATATCATGCCAATTATTTCACATGGTTCGAGATAGGAAGAACAGAGTTTTTTAGACAGTTAAGTATGGATTATAGAGAGCTAGAAGAAAAGAATATTCTTCTCCCAGTAATAGACCTAGGCTGTAAGTATATACAATCTGCCAAATATGACGATGAAATAATCATAAGGACCAGACTCATTAACTTAAAAGGAGTTAGACTTGAGTTCAGATATGAAATAATAAGAAAAATTGACAATTTGCTATTAGCAAAAGGATATACAAAGCATGCATTTGTAACTAAGGAGCTTAGACCAGTTAATTTTAGGAAAAAAATGCCACAAGTATGGGATTTGCTAAATTTAAGTATAGATAGTGAAGAATTCTTAGCATAAATACTTTCAGTAGATAAGGAGGACAAAGTTATGGAAAAAAGAATTTTAGGAAAAACAAATCTTAAGGTATCAGTAATCGGATTTGGAGGTATTCCAATACAAAAATTGGACAAAGAAAGGGCAACGGATTTATTAAAAGAACTAAGTAACCAAGGGATTAATTTTATTGATACAGCTAGAGGCTATACAATAAGCGAAGAATTAATCGGATATGGTCTAGAGAGAGTTGGAAGAGACAAGTTTATTTTAGCAACTAAATCTATGGTAAGAGACTATGAAGGAATGAAAAAGGAGATTGAGATGAGTCTAAGCAATCTGAGAACTGATTGTATAGACCTTTATCAATTACATAATGTGAGGACAGAGGTAGATTACAATAAAGTATTAGGAGAAGACGGGGCTTTAAAAGCACTTAGTGAGGCAAAGGCAGAGGGAAAGATAAAGCACATAGGCATAACCAGTCATGATATAGATACACTTGACAAGGCAATTGAAACTGGATATTTTGAAACTATTCAATTCCCTTATAATCCAGTAGAAAGACAAGCCGAAGAATTATTTAATAAGGCTAACAAATTAGGAATTGGTATAATAGTAATGAAGCCCTTAGCAGGAGGAGCTATGATCAATGCTGAGCTTTCACTTAGATTTATACTAGAGAATTCAAATATATCAGTAGCTATACCAGGCATGGATAGCATAGAACAGATCGAGAAAAATGCCAAGGTTGGAAATGAATACAGAAAGCTTAGTGATGGAGAAAGAGAAATTATTTTAGCAGAAGCCAAAGAGCTAGGGACAGAATTTTGTAGAAGATGTGGCTACTGTGCACCATGTCCACAGGGAATAGATATACCAGCTCAATTTTTAATGGAGGGATACTATTCAAGATATAATCTTAAGGATTGGGCAAAGGAAAGGTATGCTGGATTTACTAAAAAAGCAAGTGAATGTATAGAGTGTGGTAAATGTGAGACAAAATGTCCTTATGATTTACCTATAAGGAAGATGTTGAAGAAAGTCGTAAAGACATTAGGATAAATATGTATAAATTAGAATTTTAAAGTCAACAATAAATATCATGTTTGAATAACATAGGGTATACTGATTCTAGCTTGGCATGTCGAAGGGCATGCTCTTTTTTGTCGTTTTTCAGATGATTAATAAGGTTAATCAAGGGTAATAAAAACATATATTAAAAAACAAAAAAATAAGGTTGTTTAGTCAATACCATATAATATATATTAGTAAAGGTTTAATATGTAATAAGGTTAGGAGGGAGAAATTTGAATGTTACAACAGTTACTGAGGGTATTTATAAACTTTCAGTCAATGTAGATAATATACTGTTTGAAGGGTTATGGGAAATACCAAACGGAGTTTCACTAAACTCCTATATAATAAAAGGAGAAAAAACTGCTATAGTAGATGGTGTATGTGGTTGGGATGGTGTTCCAGAAAGCTTGTTTGCTCTATTAGATAAACTCCAAATAGAGCCTGAATCAATAGAATATCTTATAATAAATCATATGGAACCAGACCATTCTGGGTGGATTGAGGATTTTAAAAAGATTAATCCAAACTTTAAGGTTCTATGTAGTGAAAAATCTGCAGATCTATTAGAGGCCTTCTATGGGCATACCGATAACGTAACCAGTGTAAAAGATGGTGATAGCTTAGACTTAGGTAATGGTCATGTACTAGAGTTTTATGAGATACCAAATGTGCATTGGCCTGATACAATGGCAACATTCCATACTTTAACAGGAACGCTATTTTCTTGTGATGCCTTTGGTTCCTTTGGAAGTGCTATAAATTCAAATTATGATGATATGCTTAGTGAAGAAGAGATTGATTTTTATGAGAAAGAAGCAGTTAGGTACTATTCAAATATAGTTGCAGCTTTCTCATTACCAGTAAAAAAAGCAATAGAAAAATGTTCTAAATTGCCTATTAAGATTATAGCGCCTGGTCATGGAGTAGTTTGGAGAAAAAATCCTAATAAAATTGTTGAAGACTATTTAAGATATGCTTCATATCAGAAAGGCCCTGCAAATGAAGAAATAACTTTGATTTGGGGTTCTATGTATGGGATGACTGAAATGGCAGTTCAACATGCAACCAAAATACTAGAAGAAGAGAAGATAAAGCTTCATGTACATAGAGTTCCAGAGACCTCATGGGGAACAATATTAGCATCAGCCTGGACATCAACGGGTATAATTCTTGCCATGCCTACATATGAGTACAAGATGTTTCCTCCAATGGCTGCAGTTTTAGAGGAAATAGGAAAGAAAAAAGTATTCAATAGAAAAGCTTTCAGTTTTGGATCATATGGGTGGTCTGGAGGAGCTCAAAAGGAACTAGACGAAATAGTGGATAAGCTTTGCATGAAATGGGACTTTCTAGAGCCTGTAGAATTTAGAGGACGCCCAAGGGAAGATGATTTAGAATTAATTGAAAACAGGGTTAGGTCCTTAGTAAAAGAGGTAAGAGCATTAGTCAATAAGTAAAAAACAAAAGCTACTAACATTAAATAGTTAGTAGCTTTGTATTTTAATTTTCAGGGTTTAAGTACAAGGGTCTTGGTAATTCTGTAGACAAATCTACATCTGTAAATCTATTAACTGTTTCATTATTAACTAGTATTCTTATTTTATTTACTTCGTTTAAGCTAGTAAATGAAAACAAAACAGAGTCTAGCATCATTCTATTAAGATTATTATTAGAATTATATGCTTCTAGGAAATCTGAGTTAAAGTTCAGTACTAGAGTATCATTTTCTAATCTCGAATTTAAAAGTTTAACTTCTGATGGTATAGTAGAAGAAAGATATTCGTATTTACTGTCTTTTAGTGAATCAATAATAATAGCTACCTTATCTTCAATGGTCATTTCTTCAGTAATTTCTTCAAGATCACATTCGACTAAGTAATACCTATTAGGTGAATCGTAAGCAAGAAAAGATTTATTTTCTGTATTATAAGTATAAGATATACTCACATCCTTATCGTTAAAAAAAGTTTTAGCTCTGTTATAGTCTACTAGGAATCTTATATTATCAACACCTGGATAGAGACCAAAAGTTTTTATAAAAGCATTCATAGAAGCTTCGCTTCGCGGACTATCTTTTGCATAAATACTTTCCTTAGAAGGCAAGTCAATATACAATGTAGAGCTTTTTATAGATAGATAATTATATTCACCAATGATGGGATTCATGTTTAGGCCAGATTCAAAGGATGGGCCCTTTCTTAACTCATCTATTATTGAAGTTAAGGGTTTTTTATTGCTATCAATGAATCTAGTAATACCAACTAATTGTTGAACATAACTATTATTGTCTAAGAAGTATAGATTTAGTCCCATTTTCCCCTCAGGGATGTTGTTTGTGGCAGGTATGTAAGGAACATCACTAAGAAATTTTACATCCAAAGTAAGAGTTTCCATGATTATAGAATCATCTATTACATTTGGTATGATTTCGATTTTGTACTCTCCATTAGGTAAATCCAGGATATCCTTCGAAATATTTATATTCACACTATAGGGGGTATCCTTAGTAAATTCTATTTGAACAGGTCCATTATGACGAATATTGTGAGATTTATATATTATATCATCCTTATAAATTTTTGCAGTGAAATGGTAGTTTTCATTAAAGTCTATAAGTGCATCCTTATTAGTTCTATATTTTATGTAGATGCTGTCTGGATTTAATAGGATATCATTTACTTCACTTGAGGCTTCTAAAACCAGTTCTTCACTATCATCAAGAATTGAGCTGCTTTCATTTAAAATCGGACTATAAAATATAGATATACCGGAAGCTCCTACACATATAAGTAGTATCAACACAAGATTAGTAATAGCTTTCAACACAGATTATCCTCCTCCTTTTTCTTTTCCTATGTCTATAATATCATTTTATACTAAAAAAAGGTATATATAAACATATAAAATAAGTTGAAATGTTGCAAAATATATTATATTCGCTTAATATCTATATATTAAGAATAAAATAGGACAATATTTTTACTAGTAATAGATAAATTTAAGTATGTAAGTGAAGATTTTATTTAAGGAGGGTTTAGATGGTTATACCAGTTAATAAAGAAGATATAATTCAAGGTGAAATAATTGATATAAGCCACGAAGGCAAAGGTGTAGTAAAGATTCAAGGGTATACTATATTTACAGAAGGTGGTCTAATAGGAGACAGGGTAGCTGTTAAAATCACACATACAAAAAAGAAATATTCCCTGGGAAAAACAATTAAAATAATAGAGCCTTCTAAATATAGAATAGACATGAAATGTGATATTTCTGACTATTGTGGAGGATGCTCACTTCAAGGATTAGATTATAATATGCAATTAGAATTTAAGACAAATAAAGTTATAAAGGATTTAAAGAAAATTGGTGGGCTGGATGATGTAGCTATTCACCATATCCTCGGAATGGATAATCCAAATAGATATAGAAATAAAGTTCAAATACCAGTAGGTATAGAAAATGGAGAAGTAGTGATTGGTTTTTATAAGAAAGGAAGCCATGATATTGCCAACATACAAATATGCAATATTCAGCATGAGGTAGCAGACAAAGCTGTAGAAGTCATAAGAGAATACATAAATGAATTTAGTATTGAACCCTATGATAATAGGACAGGTAATGGGCTTTTAAGGCATATTATAGTGAAAAACTCCTTTAAAACAGGAGACACAATGGTTGTTCTAGTTACCAATGGAAATACACTGCCCTATTCAAATGAATTAGTAAAAATGTTAAAGAATAAGATTCCAGATCTAAAGAGTGTCATTCAAAACATAAATACTAAAAGGACCAATCTAGTAATGGGAACCAAGTCACAAACCATTTATGGGGAAGACAAAATAATAGATTATATAGGAGAGTTGAAATTTAATATATCAGCAGAATCATTTTTTCAAGTAAATCCCCTACAAACAGAAGTATTATATAATAAGGCACTAGAATATGCAGACCTAATAGGATATGAAACGGTTTTTGATATATATTGTGGAATAGGAACCATATCTCTTTTTCTAGCACAAAAAGCCAAAAAGGTATATGGCATAGAATCAGTAAGTCAAGCAGTCAAAGATGCAAAGGAAAATGCAAAAATCAATGGAATTAAAAATGTAGAGTTCTACAGTGGCAATGCAGAAGAAATATTCCCTGAGCTATACGAAAAAGGAATAAGAGCAGATATAGTAATAGTAGATCCTCCAAGAAAAGGATGTGACCCCAAGGTCATTGAAACCATAATTAAAATGAATCCTAAAAAAGTAATTTATGTTTCCTGTAATCCATCTACTTTAGCTAGAGACTTGAAGATACTTAGTGAAAATGGATTTAAGGTAATGGAAGTACAACCAGTTGACATGTTTCCGCACACAACACACGTTGAGACTGTTGCCTTGATAACACGAAAAGATAAATAATAGGCCAGGAAATGCCTGAAATCAGAGATTCCCAGACTTTCGATTTCAATCGCCGATCGCTGGGAACCTTTCTTTTTTATCTTTCGAATTAGTGTAGGCTTAAAAAGAATTGTTAGGTTGAAGCTAGAGAACTGCTTTTTATCCTGCGAGACAAGGGAACTACTGTTTTGGAATAGGGTTGAAACTAGAGAACTGTTGTAGATAATTTAAGGCGGTAGTCCTGTTATGGAACTACCGCCTCATTTTTTATCTGGATAGGTCTTCTCGATTTACTTGCTGCTGGAGAATCATACGCATACGCTTAATCATATAGTTGACAGTCGTTTGTGGCTTGCCAATTAGCTCGGCTATTGCATACTGAGATTTTCCATCATAAAGCATCTCGAATATGGGTGTTAATTCAGGTGCTAGCTTACGAAGCTTGTCCAGAAGGTCCTCGAAAAGCATGGCTGTTAGGATTGTTTCGCATTTGTTTGCAGAGGCATCCTCAAATTCAAGCTCGTTCTCTTCAAAGAATGCTTCAAGCGAAAGTGCTGCGCCCTCCTTCATTTTGATGCACTTCTTACAGTCACCATCACAACGTTTGAGCTTACCTTTTCCATCACTGACCTTACAGCGGCGGCTACGCTCTTCACGTTTCAACTCAGCCCAGATTGGACGCATATACGCCTCAAACTGTTCTTTGGTTGCTGGAATCATGATGGCTGATACGATTTTGTTTCCGATTTTTGCTGGAACTACCTGCGAGCTATCTAAGTTAAAGTCTTTGATAGTCTCTTTTGTGACTTCCATTGGAATTACGTACTTCTGATTGTCTTGCTTTGTCATATGTTTTCTCACTTTCTGCCTGGGGGGGGGCTTTGGCGAGAAGAACATGACTGAGGTCACAGGTGGCCTTGTATACGCAAAAAGGGCGCAACAATCCAGACGGGGACCATACTTTGGCAGCAGGTGCTTGTGCAGCAGCTGCTTTTCAAACAGTATGTAATCCTCGCCTAAGGTCGCGCGCCCTCAGGGCTTTAGATTAATTTAATAACCGGTCTACGGTTACTAACATTAATATAAGAGATTTTTATTGAAATTTAGAGGAAGTGGGAGTTCCGATTTATAGAAGAGAAATTATAGAAAAAAGCATAAAAATAAGGCCCTTGATTGCTGACAATTTTTTGTCAGGTCACAAGAGCCTTAGATTTATTATGATTTTAAACGGAAGTGAGAGTTCCGGATTTTGAAAAAATATTAAGAAATTTTCCTGTTACTTGGTAGATACTGTGGGATTGATGCTTCAGCTAGCTTCTCATTCCACATAGAAAGCGTCTCCATGTGATGGTTAGTGATAAGATAAATATATACGAGATTGTCGTTAGTATATCTAGACATGATGTCATGTCCAGCCTTTTTAAGTAAATCAAAGGCAAATGTGGGTTGAAGATTTAGTCCAATGCACAGTGCTAAGACTGTTGGCAGCTCGACCTTCATATCATTATTGCTTCTAAGATCACGAATACGACGTTCACTAATTTGACAACGTTCCTCCATCTCTTCATTGGTATAAGAACGACGTTTAATATGAGCATCAAGTGTTCCTGCAAAACTTCCTGGTAAGGAGTTCATAAGCTCCGTTATTCTCGCTGCTTCATTGCGAATTTTAGCCATTTCTGTAGCACGTTTGGCTACGTCTTCATTGTTATCCTTATAGAGCTCACATGTAGCCTCTACAAAACTTTCAGAATTTGCATCTCTGCAGAGGAAGCAGTACCTGTAAAAAGAATCATCGTAGCTGTTGCTGATGCGTGTTTTACGATTGAAAACAAGACAGCATTCATCAACGTGTTCTAATGCATAATCTGTTAATTCAGCTTCAGAACGATCATTGAGTTTTATATATTTTGAATCGTTGATAACAAATAAGCCATTAGCATGCACAAAATGACCTGCTTGTAGTGCTATAGAGAGCTCTTGATTCAGTGTAGTTTCAACTACGGCATTATTGAAATCGACTATGTAAGTCTGGTCCTTTTTAAGTGTACCTTTTTTATAGGATATCGGTGGAAAATATTTACCATCTACATAATTGAATACTCCAGCAGCCTGGTCAAAACCGAGGTCAATAGCACGAAGTTTTGCAGCGAAAGTTGAAACGTTGAAGAAATCAGCTAATTCGCTAATAGCCATCTGCATTAGCTCACCACTTCTTGTGTTAGGAAATGAGTTGTGCAAATCTATCATTATACGATTTAACTTCCGCCTTGTGGTGGAAGCAGGCATAAGAATTCTGGGTGCTAGTGCATTTGCTTGCCATTCCATCCATTCAAGCTCATTAACGAGATCGTTGTTTTTGCGGTTGTAGTTTTCTACTACGGCGCACGATATTGAGTGTATCTCAGGATTTAAAAGCCTTTGTAATTCAAAGAATTTATAGTGTTTATCCCAGTGAACACACTCGTGGATAATGGTGTTGTTCTTAGAACCAATGTTACGCATAAATACTTCTGTAGGATCACGTAGAATTGTTCCGGGAGTTATCTCACGTTTAATGACATTACCCCTGTTATCATAAACTTCAACTGTTGTATTGCTGAAATATGTACGACCAAAGACACCACTGGGCAATGGTGCTTCATAAACAGAAAGGCCCATTGCCTCGATTATTTCATTGATGGGAAGCGGCATAGGCTTTTCTAAAGCACGAGGACAATACTTCTTTAGGAACTTTTCAGCGTGGGCATCAAGGTCCTTTGCATAAATGTAAGGCACAAGAAACTTTGTGAGAGCATCCTCGTCCTTAAAGCGTTGCTGGGAGTATTCCTCTAATCCGGTTATACGAACATTGTGTAGACCATTACGCAGGACAGCAGAAAAAGAGATGGAAAACCATCTATCAAGCATATCGTCTTCAAAATCATTTCTGCGTTTGCCATGGATGTTTATATCCGCTTGCACGGAGGCCTGAAAGGTAATTTGATCATCAGGTGCATCGTGAAATGTAACCCCCATGACATGAAAATTATCAAGCACGGTGCTAATCGGCTCGGGTATCTCTCGTGTAAATAGGTTAAGCCTGTCCCTATTATTCCATATATAGTATTTGAGTTTGTTAAAAATGTCGTCGTAATGCTTGTCCTCTATGTATTTTGCAAATGTGGTGGTTTGATTGCCCACAATAAACCCTCCTTACATCCTTTGCTAAAATGTCCGGTAAAATGTCATAAGTATACAATATTCATTATTATTCATCATTTTACCATCATTACAGAGAATATTCAATAAATAGCATTGTAAATTCGTGAGAACGCGAAGAAACTCTCTTGTGATTCACACTATCGTGTGATAAAATCATATAAACACACTTGTAAACACTTGGAAACTGCTTTTAGAAAGTGAAGGTGAAATAATGGAAGTCAGTTATAAGAAGTTATGGAAACTCTTGATTGATAAAGATATGAAGAAGAAGGACTTGCAATTGGCTGCCAGGATTAGCTGGGCATCAATTACGAAACTTTCAAAGGGTGAAATGGTGAGCATGGAGGTTTTGATGAAGGTTT
>Ga0265293_10005128_pt1 | contig 22245 bp, 16 predicted proteins | sample Munlanlewell138R_FD_192505 | JGI IMG/M metagenome (GOLD analysis project Ga0265293, IMG submission 192505) | Leachate microbial communities from a municipal landfill in Southern Ontario, Canada - Leachate well 138R | ecosystem: Engineered > Solid waste > Landfill > Unclassified | place: Canada... | reverse complement strand
AAGGTTTTCTACTTGGGCTTGAGTTTTTATATTAAAACCAATTATTTGAGCCCCTGAATCTTCAGCCCTCTTAACGTCACCCTCGTTTATATTACCCAGCCCTTTATGTATAATTTTAACCTTAACCTTTTTAGTATTTATTTTCATTAAAGACTCTTCAATCGCTTCAGCTGACCCCAAAAAATCAGCTTTAATTATTAAATTTAATTTAACTGAATCATCTTCAATTTCAGTAGATACACCTTGATGTTCAAGCTTATTTTTTGCAACTATTTTTTTGATTCTTATTTTTTCTCCTTCGCCAACCTCTAAAACATCTCCTACTTCTGGTAACATTTTTAGACCTAATATTCTAGCTGGAGTTGAAGGTCCGGCTATTTTAATTTCTTCTCCTTTGTAGTTTCTTAGAGATTTAACTTTTCCATAAATTATTCCGTCATAGCATAGTTGATCACCAACCCTCAATGTTCCGTTTTGAATTAAAACAGTCACAACAGGACCAGCACCTTTGTCCATATTTGATTCAATAACAGTACCAGCTGCTTGAGCTTTAGGATTAGCTTTCAGGTTCTCTGACTCCATTTCAGAGGTTAAAAGAACCATATCTAAAACATCCTCTATTCCCTTCTTCTCTAAAGCTGAAATGGGGACGCAAACAGTTTTACCACCCCAGTCTTCTGGAATTATATTTAATCTTGTTGAAAGTTCTTGCTTTACTCTATTTATATCAGCATCTTCCTTGTCTATTTTATTAATAGCCACTATAAATGGTATTTTTGAAGCTTCTATAATACGAAAAGCTTCAATAGTTTGAGGTTTAACACCATCATCAGCGGCAACAACTAATATTGCAATATCAGCAACTCTAGCACCACGGCTTCTCATAGCAGTAAAGGCCTCATGTCCAGGAGTATCAATAAACGTTATAGGTTGTTCTTTTCTTACAACTTGATAAGCACCTATATGTTGAGTTATTCCGCCAGATTCACCTTCAACCACATTTGTTGATCTAATAGCGTCTAATAATTTTGTTTTACCGTGATCAACGTGGCCCATAACAACAATAATCGGAGCCCTACTTATTAAGTCAGTCTCTTTTTCTTTCGAAATTTTATCAGACAAAGCATCTCTAGCAACTGAAACATCTTCTTCTTTTTCTGTTTTTAGTGAAACTTCTAAATTTAAATTGGCGCCAACTATAGCCGCGGTATCAAAATCTAATTTTTCATTAATAGAAACAAAAACTCCATTTTTCATTAATTCTTTTAATAGAGAGTTTACTGGAATATCGGCTAAAGAAGCTAAATCTCTTACAGTAATAAACTTTCCAATTTCCACCTTTTTGGCCTCTTTCTCTTCTTCTGCTTCCTGACTTTTTCTTAAAGCCTCTTCCGCCTCTCTCTTTTTCTCTATTTGAGCTATAAATATTGGCCAATTCTTAATAATCTTTTTAGCAATCATCTTGTCAACCTTAATAGCTTTTTGCCCAACATTAAAACCCATTTGCGGAAGCAAATTCTTTAATTCATAGGGGGCAACCCTTAATATTCTAGCTAATTCGGTTAAATTCATGATTTTATATAATAATTATAATAAAAAGATAACTAATTTTCTTTTAGTCTATAGTTATATTATATGATTTTTAAGCTTTAGTCAAACAAAAATGGCTAATTTAAATGACTTTTAGCGAACTCACAAGCACAATATTTCTGACAATAAATACCCTCTTTCTTGGCTAATTCAATCGATCTCCTTGAAAGCTCAATTTGATTAAATTCTATATCCAAAAAAGATATATTATATTGTGAAGCTAAATTATTTGATATTTCTTTTATCTTTTTAGAGTCCTTATAGGGACTAACTAGGAGGCTTGTATAAAAATTATTGATATTAAGCTCCTTCGCTTTATTAACCGTTTTAACAAGTCTATCACTATAGCAAACAGAACATCTGGCACCTCTTTCTGGCTCTAATTCTAAACCCTTTACAATGTTAAGCCAATCTTGATGATTATATGGTTCAATTTCTAATTTTAACCTATACTTTTCAGCTAATTTTTTCACAAAAAACAATCTCTTCTCATACTCATCTTCCGTATCGATATTTGAATTACAAAAATAAAGAGTTATATCAAACTTTTTAATTAAAAAATCAGGTATAAGGCAATAAGAACAGGGAGCGCAACATACTTGTAATAAAAGCTTTTCTTTGTTAAATCTGAATTTTTTTTTCTCTAAAAAATATAGACCAATAATAATAAGTAGCATTAAAATTAACATAGCCAAAAGAGCTAAAAATTTACCCTTACTTTGCAAAAAAAGAGCGCCAAAACCAAAAGACAAAGAAAAGAAATAAAAGAATAAAACTGCCTGCTTTTGACTTAATCCCAGGTCTATTAAGCGATGATGTAGATGCTTTCTATCTGAATATTTAAAAGGATTCTTTTTTAAACTAAGCCTTCTAATTATGGTCCACAAAACATCTAGGGCTGGCAAACCTAAAACTAAAAGAGCTATGGCTATTTTTCCTCCCGATATAATAGCCAAAACACCTAATATATAACCGAGAAGCAAGGAGCCGCTTTCTCCTAAAAATATTTTTGCTGGATTGAAATTAAAGACTAAAAACCCTAAAAGAACAACAAAAAATACAAATGATGCTATCGCTATATCTGGTTGATAATATTTATCACTAACAGTAAAAAGAAATATAATTAAGGCACCTATTGCTGATACTCCCGAGGCTAAACCGTCTAAACCGTCTAAAAGTTTAGTAGTATATGTCATGCCCATCACCCAAAGAAATATTAAAACGGAGCTAACAAGACTAGAAAAATATATCAAACCGCCAAAAGGATTAGTTACCTTATCAATACTAACACCACCCAAAATAACGGCAACAGAGGCTAAAATTGGCCAAATTATCTGTATTCTTGCTGGTAGATTATACTTATCATCCAGAACTCCCCCTATAACAAGAAATAGAGCCCCGAGAAAAAAGCCCAGCCAATGGCTAATACCCAAATCACCCACCAAAAGTCTATCTTTTAGAATAAATAAAGCCAGAAAATATAATAAAAAAATAGCCAAGCCACCTAGAAGTGGTATTGGTTTTTTATGTATTTTTCTAAAACCATCTGGCTTGTCAACTATATTCAACCTTAAAGCCAACCTTTTAATGACAAAAGTTAAAAGAATTGAAGCTGGAAATAATATTGAGAAATAAATTAAATAATTCATAAACACTTGACTTTTGACTATAAATTAGTTATACTATCTAACAGTTATTTAAAACTTAATAAAATTAATGAATGGAAAAAAAAATTAAAAAGAGTTTGAAACTTGCTAGGCAAGTTATTAGAGATTTTGAAAAGTTCGAAAAAGAAGATTTGTTCAGAAAAAAAATGGATCAAATCGAAAAAATAAAGGACGAGGGTATAAAAAATATAGAAAAAAGAAAGCTAGATTTTCTATACACCGAAGACAAAAGAACTTATCAAAGAGCAAAACTCTTTGTGGCAGAGTTTCAAAAAAAAGAAGAAATTACTGCCTAAAACCCATCTACCCCCATGCACTTTGTATGGGGTTTTTTATTTATATAACTCTTCCCTTCTCTACTTCAATTTCTGCATCTTCATTAATAAAAACAGTATCTCTTCTTTTAAGCTTGTTACTTAAAATTAGGTTAGCCAATTCATTTTCAATCTTATCTTGCAATAAACGGCGCAAAGGTCTAGCTCCAAATTTTGGATCATAACCAGCTCTTGAAAGTTTGTATAAACCTTCATCGTCATAAATTAAAGAAATACCCTTTTTATCTAAGTTCTTGGCTATCTTGCCAATCATTATCTTAGCAATTTCAAAAACATTGTCCTCACTTAAAGGCTTAAAGACTATAATTCCATCAAAACGATTAATCAGTTCTGGCCTCATAACCTTATTTAAATGAATATCTATCAATCCCTGCTTAACAACATTAATATCTAAACCGTCTTTAACTGACTCCTGTATATACATAGCTCCAGCATTTGAGGTGGCTATGATAATGGAGTTTGTAAAATTTATTGTCCTTCCTTGACCATCAGTTAATCTTCCATCGTCCAGCATCTGTAAGAATAAATTTAAAATATCAGGATGAGCTTTTTCAATTTCATCAAACAATATCAAAGAAAAAGGATTTTTTCTTACAGCTTCAGTTAAATAACCTATAGAGCCATCAACATCTCCTATCATTTTTTTAACACTGTCTTGCATTTGATATTCACTCATATCAAGACGTATCATATATTTCTCACTACCAAAATATATATCAGAAACAGTTTTGGCTAATTCGGTTTTACCAACACCAGTCGGTCCTAAAAACAAGAAGCTGGCAATAGGTCTATTACCTTCCCTCATCTGCGCTCTAGCCCTTCTCAGACTGCCAGAGACGGCTGAAACAGCCTCCTCTTGTCCAATCATTCTCTCGTGTATTTTATCTTCTAAATTCATTAACTTTTCACTTTCAGATTGGGTAACTTGATCAGCTGGGATACCGGTAATTTCGCTAACAACTAAAGCTATATCGGTTTTTGTACACATCTTTTTTGATGGATCACTGTGCATTAACTTAGAATTTTTAACAGCCACAGCTTTTATCACATTAATAGCTTTTTCTGGTAAAAATCTATCATTAATATATTTTTTTGATAAATTAACCGCCTCTTCTATTGAGTGATAATCAAAGTATACACCATACTTGCTCTCTATCCAGGCAATCTTACTCTCAATAACACAAATAGCTCCATCAATATCTAATTCTGACACTTTAATGGGTGCCATAACATTAGACAAAGCCTTGCCCTCCATGTATTTAACATAGTTCTCTTCACTAACTGATGCTAAACAATATATATTACCCCTACTTAAAGACTCGGCCAAAACCTCTGACAACTCTAAACTTTCTTCTCCACCAACACTAATGCCCATCATGTTCTGTATATTTTCTACGTACAAAATTATATTTTTAGACCTCATCACCTCATGTATAATCCTTAGCATTCTCTCCTCGGCCTGCGCTGGAGATGCCCCACTTATCAATCTTGATAAATCAAGTTCAACTAATCTCTTATCTTTTAAAAATTTAGGGACTTCTTCTTTAACCATTAATCTAGCTAGTCCTTCCACTAAAGATCTCTTTCCCACACCATTTTGCCCAACAAGAATAACACCACTTTGCTCACTTTCAAATGAGTCAAATATTTGTCTCATTTCTTTTTCTCTAGAAACACAAATCTCAAAGTATCCATATTTAGCCATTAAGGTTAAGTCCCTGGAAAAGTAATCTAAAGTCGGTGTAGCAACGGCAGTGTATGATTTATTCATGTTGCCCCCTGGCTTTAGTCTAGCCATTCTCTTAAATATCTTATAATCTTCAAATATCTGTTCATTTATTCTAAACCATTTAATAGCATTCTCTATTTTGCTTTGATTTATTTCCAATTCATAAAGAACTTCTTGCAATACTTCATTTCTCTGATAACAAAACAATATGACGTTTAAAACACCCACACTCTTATTATGATTAAGATATGCATCTTCAAAAGCTGATATTAAAATTTCTTGAATATTATCAGAAAGTGAGATATTTTCACCACCTGAAACAGCTGGACTAACTTCTTTTAAATATTTTTTCAAAATGATAAGCAACTCTTTGACATTTACATTTAACCTAATTAAAAGGCTTCTAATCTTAGGTCTACTTATCAAAACCCAAAAAAGATGAAGAGTGCTTAACTCTTTTTGATCTAGCTTCTTGGCTAAAAGATATGCATCCTCTAGGACGGTTAACATTTCTTCGTTTAGGCTTTCCGACACATCAAAGTTGGAAACATTTTTTCTCTCTTTAAGTTTCCTTATCTTTTTAGTTTTAACTATCTTTTCACTAGTTCTGTAGATTACGAACATAGAGAAAAATAAAGATATTAGGAATAATAGGATATATACAGAATCATCCTTCCAAAAATTAAGAAGGATGGAATAGTTATCTGAGATATAGTCAAAATTAATGTACAACCAATAGAAAAAAGATAAAAATCCAGAGACAGCTATTAAATATGCCAGGAAATCAACCAAATGATCAAGATTTTTCTTCAATCTCCTCAATCTAATTGTTGAGCTCTTTAATTTTCTACCAAAAAATAATTTATTATTTAAAAAAATAACTGAAACTAGGCCATCTTCTTTTTTAAAAAAATCATCTTTTTGAAAAGACATAAAATATATTTAAGAAACTTTATTGATAATTATATAAGCTAAAACAACGGGTAGAGCAAGCCAAGAAGCTATTAACGCCAAAACTATAGCAGAAAAAATTAAGAAAAATATTAATCTAAAAATTATCTGAAATAATCTAACTAAAAAACTGATAGTTCTACTAGTAAAATCTCTCTGTCCATACATAGGAACAAAAATGTTTCTAATCCAAACACCAGCCCCAATCATAGTCCACCTATCTCTTAAAAAAAGACCTAAAAGCTTTACAAATCTAATAAAACCAACACTATACCACCAGACAGGGAAATATAATAAATCCAAGATAAATTGGACTGAAAGCTTAGTGAAATAAAAGAAAAAATTACTATTCATATATAATAATAATAGCAAATTATTAACAAGTTGGCAAAAAAAGAGGGGTTTACCCCCTCATATTTTTAATCTTTTCACTGTCCATTAATACCATCTAAATATCATCTCTTCACTTACATCCTTCTTTATTTAACTGAAACTAATATATTATCCTTTGTCCCGATGTCTATTGTAATTTTATCACCATCCTTAACCTTGCCCTCCACAATGTTTAAGGCTAATTCATCTAATATCATATTCTGTATAACTCTTTTAAGCGGTCTAGCTCCATAACTAGAATCATAACCTTTTTCACTTAGATACTTTTTAACTTTTGGACCAATTTTTATACTAATGTTTTTATTCTTCAATCTTTTTTCAACTTTATCTAACTCTAAGTCTATTATTTTTTCTAAATGTTCTTTCTTTAAATTTTTAAAGACTACTATTTCGTCAATTCTATTTAAAAATTCCAATTTAAAATAGTCTTTTAATATTCCGTCTATCTTTTCTTTCATTTCAACTTCTCTTAATTTTTCATTCTCTTCTTCATTCTCACCACTATCAAAACCAATAGAGTATTGCTTTATAACTTCATTGCCTAAATTGGATGTCATTATGACAATAGTGTTTTTAAAGTTAACTTTTCTACCCTTTGAATCAGTTAAAACACCGTCATCTAATATTTGTAACAATAGGTTAAAGGTTTCTGGATGAGCTTTCTCAATTTCATCAAAAAGTATAACACTATATGGACGACGACGAATTTTGTCTGTTAATTGTCCGCCATCATCATGTCCAATATACCCAGGAGGAGATCCAATAAGTTTAGCTACGCTATGTTTTTCCATAAACTCACTCATATCTAAACGAACTAAAGCATTCTCATCATTAAAGATAAAAGACGCAAGCGTTTTAGCAAGTTCTGTTTTACCGACACCAGTTGGTCCAACGAATAAAAACGAACCAATAGGCTTCTTTTCTTCATTAACACCAGCACGGCTACGACGAATAGCATTCGAAACTGCTTTTATAGCTTCGTCTTGCCCAATAACTCTTTTAGATAGTTCGTCTTCTGATTTAGATAATTTTTGAAGTTCACTCTCAAGCATCTTATTAACCGGAATACCAGTCCAACGAGCCACAACTTTAGCAATATCCTCCTCATCAACTTCTTCTTTTAAAATATGTTGTCCTTTTTTCTGAATCTTTAATAATTCCTCTTGTTGTTTTTTAACTTCTTTTTCTAGTTGAGGTATAATTGAGTACCTTATTTCGGCCACCTTTGTTAAGTCATCACCTTTGCGCTCTATAATATCAGCTTCCATTCTAGATTCATCTATCTTTCTTTTTGACTCTCTAATTTTAGATATTATATCTTTTTCATTTTTCCAATGTATCTCTAATTGGTTGGCCTTCTCCTTTAATTCTTCTAAGTCTTTATTAAGCTTAGCTTTTTTAGTTGAGTTTTTATCCTTATCATTATTCAAAATACCAGCTTTAACTATTTCCATCCTTTTTATTTCTCTCTTCATGTTATCTAACTCTTCTGGCATAGAATCTATTTCCATACGAAGTGAGGATGTTGCTTCATCAACTAAATCAACAGCCTTGTCTGGTAAAAAACGGTCGCTAATATATCTACTAGATAGCTTAGCGGCTGAAACTAAAGCTTCGTCAGTAATTCTAACACCATGATGAACCTCATATTTTTCCTTAATACCTCTAAGGATAGAAACTGTATCTTCAATACTTGGCTCAGCTACATAAATTGGTTGAAACCTTCTCTCTAGAGCAGCATCTTTTTCTATATATTTCTGATATTCTTTTGTTGTTGTAGCACCAATTGTTCTAATCTCTCCTCTGGCTAAGGCTGGTTTTAACATATTTGAAGCATCCATTGAACCTTCGCTAGCGCCAGTTCCAACTAGAGTATGTAATTCGTCTATAAATAATATAATTTTACCTTCTTGAGATTTAATTGTTTTTAAAACTGACTTTAATCTATCTTCAAACTCTCCTCTAAATTTAGCCCCCGCAACAAGAGCTCCTAAATCAAGAGAAACAACTTCTTTTTCTTTTAGCATTTCTGGAACATCACCACTAACTATTCTCTGAGCCAGCCCTTCAACTATTGCAGTTTTTCCTGTTCCTGCCTCACCAATTAAAACTGGGTTATTTTTTGTTCTACGAAGAAGAACTTGCATAATACGGCGTATTTCAGAATCACGACCAATAACTGGGTCTAACTTTTCTTGCCTGGCTAGTTCTGTTAAATTAACTGTGTATTTTTCCAAAGTTCTAAACTTATTCTCTGGATCAGGATCATTAATTTTTTGGTTACCTCTTAATTCTTTTAATATTTCTAAAACCTGTTTGTAGTCAATATTAAAACTAATTAATATAGTTTGCGCTGGAGATTTAACTCCTAATAGAGCTAAAAATATGTGCTCAGTTGAAATGAATTCATCTCCCATTCTATCAGCTTCTTTTTGAGCTCTTTCAAATATAGCCGCAACCTCTCCTGTACCTTGCACAGAATGAACAGAGTCAAAATTACTAGGATCAGAGGTCCTTCTTACACCCCTAGCTTTAGGCAATACTTTAAGTTCATTAATCGTATAGCTTTCTATTAGCTCTGGATCTATTTTTAAATTGTTTAAAACAACTCTAACTAGGCTTTCTCCTTGTTGGTTTAAAGCTAAAAGCAGGTGTAAACCTTCTATGTATTGCTGACCAAAGTCGGTAGCAATCATTTGAGCATTTATAATTAATTCTTGTGATTTATTGGTAAATTTATTAAACATTTTATTATAATTAATAGTTATTTTCTTAGCACTCTAAACAGTAGAGTGCTAATATTATAGTTTAAATAATAAAAGATGTCAACCTTGACTTTTATTTAAAAATATGTTAGTATCAATTCATATAGTACATAAAAAGAAAGGAGTAAGTCGTGGATGATTTAATCTATTATCTCGGAGATGAGGCAGTTTGCTTCTTCGATTTTACTTTATTTAAAGGAATTTGGCACGTTAAAATTCTTTTAATAAATGAAGTAAGCTCTGAGACCAAAGAGCCATATCTGGTTCCTTACAGCGCAATCTCTTTCAAGGATGACCCAGGGGAAATTAAAAAGACCAGTTATCTAAGCGATCATCTAAGGTTTTTAGATGAAAAGCAAGAAAGAGAGGAATATTTCATATTCCAAAAAACAAAAAAACCTATCGATAAACGATTAGTTTATCGAAACAGGGATTTAGAAAAACGATTAGTACAGGAGGCTATAAGGCCACCCAACACTAATTAAGAGCGGAGAAAATAACTTCCCGCTCTTTTTATTTGGAGAAAATATTTAAAATAGCCTCACCTAAATTTTTACAAAAAACAAAAGACAACTTCTTGAAAGTTTTCTTTAATCTGTCTTTCTCTGTGTTACTTAAATAATCTCCAAGGAGAACCTCCGAGAATCCCATTTTTTCAATTTCCCTCAATCTCGAATCTAAATATGAGACAGGCCTCAATTCCCCTCCCAAACCAAGCTCTCCTAAAAATACAATTTTTCTAGAGACTTCTTTGTTCAAAAATGAAGAAATAACTGAAAGACAAACTGACAAGTCTAAGGCTGTGTCAGCAGTTTTAAAGCCTCCAACTATGTTTAATATTATATCTTGATTACTTAAATCTATTTTTTGTTTTTTTGAAATAACAGCTGAAAGAACCTGTAAACGATTCAAGTCAAAACCTGAAGACTTTCTTTGTGGATATCCAAAAACAGTCCTACTGACTAAAGCTTGAACATTTATTAAAAATGGCCTATTGCCTTCCATAACGCAAGAGAAACTTGAACCAGCAAAAAAATGAGATATATCTCCCTCTAAGAATATGGAGCTTGGATTTTTAACTTCGTGAAATCCGTCGCCAGTCATTTCAAAAACACCAATTTCATTAACACTACCAAATCTGTTTTTACTAGACCTTAAAACTGAATATGCACTTTTACCATCGTTTTCAAGGTTTAAAACTACATCAACTATATGTTCTAATGATTTAGGTCCAGCTATTTGTCCGTCTTTAGTTATATGCCCAATTAAAAAAACCGGGATATCATATCTCTTGGCTAGCTCCATAAATTTAACAGCAATATTTCTGATTTGGCTTACACCACCAGCCTCAGATGGCAAGAGAGAAGAATATATGGTTTGGATAGAGTCTATAATTAATAGGTCTGGTTTATTTTTTAAAATAGTTGAAATTATCTTTTCTAAATTAGTTTCACCAATAAACTTAAAATATTTCAAATTACAAGAAAGTCTTTCTAATCTTAACTTAACCTGAGTAGCAGACTCTTCTCCTGAAACATACAAAACACTTTCTTTTTTATTGTTTTTTATAATCTTATCTGCAATTTGAGCTAATAGGGTTGACTTGCCAACACCAGGTTCGCCACTTAAAAGTATTAACGACCCCGGGATTAGACCTCCCCCCAAAACTCTATCAACCTCTAAAATAGATGAAGGCAATCTTTCAGTTTTAGCGCTTGAAATATTTTCTAAATCTATAATATCAGCTGAAGATATTTTGGACAGTATTTCTGTTTCATTCTTCTTCTTATCGTCCACTATTTCCTCCCCTAGAGTTCCCCATTTTCCACATTCCAAACAACGCCCACTCCATTTAGGAAATTGGGCGCCACAATTACTACATTCATAAACTGTTCTAACTTTTCCAGCCATAAAAATTATTTAGGACTACTTATATATGGGTCACTTATATTATTTTGATTTTGGACTTCTTCAGATATTAAAAATTCTAAAGCAGCTTTATCTTTAGCTAGAAATAATGAATTTTTAAACCACACAAAAACTAATACAAATATAAAAAACATTATAACTGAAAAAGATATAAAAAAAATCTCAAAATAATCTTTTTTGCTAGCTTTCTTTTTTTTCATTTTTTTATATTTAAATTATTGCCAAATAGCGCTATTAACTTTCCATTCTCCACCCTCTTTAATGAAGGTTATTAATATATCTTGTTTAAAAGATCTAGAATTAGCTCCAATCACTTCCAATCTGTCTGTGCTCACCAAAACCTCGATCCTTGAAGCTTGAGCAGAGTAACCTCTAACTTCTGGTGATAAGAATGCATTAGTCTTTATATCATAATGTTCATCAACAGAACTTGAATTGTTTTTCAAATCTCTGATATAGCCAGTTGCCCAATTTGCCATACTCTCACTCATGATATACTTTAAATCAGTTAGATTGCCATAGTCGCTTTGATTAGAGTATGAACCAAATCTTTGGGCAAAAGAAGAGGCATTTTTAGCGAAATCATCTTCGCTCCATTGACGATTAGACTCTGCAAACTCATCAAAAGTGTAAACAGGTTTTAACTCCTCTTTCATTTCTGCAAATTTTTCTTCTTCAGTTTTTAGTTCTTCTTTTTTGTCATCACCTTTAAAGGATATTTTATTATCCTCAGAGATAAAAAAGAAATATATCGCAGCTAAAATTAAAATAATTAGCAATGTAATTAATGTTTTTTTCTTTCTATCTTTGTTATAGTTTGTCATATTTTTTTATTTTATAAAAAATTAATAATTTTCTTTATTACTTCTGGCGAATTCTTTCTTTGCCTCCTCTTGTTCTAATAGTTGTCTTGGATCTGATGTTATGAGTTGATCTTCACTGTATGATGCTACTATTTTAATAGCTACATGCTTATTACCAGCAAAGAAAATTCCCTCACCAACTCCGCACTCTAATAATAGGTATTTTTCTCCTTCAGTTAACATAAAAGTCTTCTGAACTAAATCAATGGCTGCCGGAGATTGTTTTAACAATATTTGAAGAGCTGAGTTTGTAACAATAGCCTTTCCATAAGGAGATGTTAAAAAGTCATTTACATCCTGAGTAATAGTTGTAACTCCCAAGTAATACTTACGACATCTTTTAACTAAGGCGAATATAAACTTAGCACTATCTTCATTTTGCATCATCCACCAAGCCTCATCAATAATCAAAACTCTTTTCTTGGTTTCACTCCTTACAACATTCCAGATATAGTTAACAATTGTATAAATAGCCATAGGACGAAGTTCATCCTCTAAGTCACGCACAGAAAAACAAACTAACTGATTATTCATCTCTACATTTGTTGGATTGTTTAAAATTCCAGAGAATGTTCCTTCTGTATATTTCTTCAATCTTTGAGCTATATCATAACCACCCTCCATACCATCTAAAATTTGAAAAAAGTCAGATAAAATAGGGGCTTCTATTTGTGATAAATCCGTATCAGGAGTTATATCTTTTTTAGCATAAGTTTCAAGTAAAGCTCTGTCTACAACTGAGTCTTCGTCATAATCAAGTTTTCCAACCATTAAACGAACTAAACCTTTTAAGGTTATAACCGCACTTCTTATAATATCTTTAGGTTTTGCCTCTCCTCCAATTCCTCTTGGAAGATCAAAGGGGTTAATTTTATTCTCACTAGATAAAGAAATGTTAATATATGTCCCACCGACAGCATCTGACAAATGCTTATATTCATATTCAGGATCAATAACTATAACATCTGAACCCATCATCAAAGATCTAAGCACCTCTAATTTAATAGCATAACTTTTACCAGCACCTGAAGTAGCAAATACAACTGAATTTGCATTTTGCAAACTAAAACGATCAAATAATATTAAACTATTGTTATGCCTGTTAATTCCATACAATACACCTTTGTCAGTTGTTAGCTCACTAGAAATAAAAGGAAAAGAGGAAGCAATAGGAGATGAGTTCATGTTAAATGTTATAAACAACTCATCATTAGATAATGGCAAGCAGGAATTAAAGCCTTGCTCCGCTTGATAGAAAGCTCTTTTAGAATAAACTAGGCGAGAACCAAATATATCCTCAACCTGGTCAGACAATCTATCCAACCCTTCTAAACTGTCAGCATAAATATTTACATACAAGGCAAATTGAAAAAATTTCTCCGTTCCTTGAGTAAGAGCATCCCTTAAATATTCGATATCCCTTAGAGCTGTTTCTCTTATCGGATCTCTTGGAGCTCCTTTTTCTGAATCTGATATAATTTGTGCTTCTAAGTTTCCAACTCTAGTTTTTAATTGTTTTAAGATAATAGAGCTCTTAACTGGATAAAAGAACATAGAAACATCAAAGCACTCATTTAAATTAATAATAGGGGCAAACCAACCAACACTAATATATCTTGGATATGTTATAACAAAAATAGTTCTTAAAAATTTACCACCTAAATTTAAAAAGGTTGGATTAACTCTTAAGCTGGCCGGAGAAATTAAATCTCTAACAGAAACTAAACCTCTCAATAAGGCTTTCTCCTCATCAATAAGCTCTCTTGTTATTTCTAACTCTTCTTCTTTGATACCAATCCTCTGCAGTTCCTCTTCTATAAGGCCCTTCTTTTTCTTTTTTGGCTCGAGTTCTATTTTCTGACTTTTCAAATCAATCATATTTTAAAAAAATTATTTACAATTCTATTTGCAGCTTTCTAACATCCTCTAGTTTTTGGTTTTTGGCTGTCTCTGGATTATATGTCTTGTAATATAACTCTATTAGCTCCTGAGTGTTTAATTGCTTAACACTAACACCTAGTGACATAAGACCAGAACCAACACTGTCTACACGACGAGAAAGTGCTTCTTTATATTTTAAAAACTTAGCTTCTTTTAACCTCAAAAGGTTAGCTGGTTTAAATATTTCTGATAATTGAGAAAAAAATCCTTTAGTTATTTCTCCCTTAGGATTGTATGAAACTATAACATAGAATTTCTTTTCCATAATCTTACCTATAGATACAAGCTCTTTTATATACTCCATATATTCAGCGGTTTGTATTTTAAGTAATCTGTTGGTTTGTTCTCTTTCTTTCTCTTTTAAATAATCTAAATAACCTTGAATATTTAAATCTCTTGATTGAACAACTATTTGTATTGGTGTGCTAATATTATTTAAAAAAGAAACATAAGACGAAATTATGGCATTTTGTTCATCTTCACTCTTTAAGGCGAAGTTAATACTAGACACAGCTAAAACAGCCCTTAAAGAGCCATCCTTCATAACAACTGTATTATACTTTACCTCTGCAATATCTAAATATTGTTGTGTAGGTGGAGCCTGTTTGTTTACTTTTTTTTCAGCCATAATAAATAAAAATTAAAAATCTACCTCTTCGTACAAAAGAGAATCACCATCTTCCCCTTTATACCTACCCTTAGTATCAACGACTAAACTAACCTTAGCTAACTTAGCTTGATTTAAGTATTTTTCTTGTGTTAAAACTTTTTCATACTTAACATCCATATCTTCTTTATTTTCCAATGTTGATCCTTTGTGATCCCAAACTCTAATGCTTGGTTTCTTAAATGACTGCAACATATTTAAAAGAAAAAAATGAAAAGGTCTGCCATTAACTTTCAAAAATGCAAATACACCTGTTATTCCAAAAATCAAAACAGCAACAAACACAAATGGACCAAAATTTAAAGTTTTGTAGGCTATAAAAATTAAAAAGGCCGCAACTAAAAACATTATAAATTGTCTAGCTGTTATAGGTCCAATAATTTTTGGTTCTACTTCAATAAATTGTGGTACTGTAAACTGTTGCATAAAAATTAAAACCTTAAAGATCTGTTAAATTCAACTATAGCCTCTAACTCATCCTTGTTTAAACAATCTTTGCCAGAATTTCTTAATTCAGAAATAACATAATCTATGCCCATAGCAGTATTTCCAGCTTTTAAAAACATCTTCAAATAAAGTTTGTTAACTGGACTTTGTCTCCAGGCTCTTATACCTTCCAACATCTTAACATAATCTAATGATTCAAGTAATTTTATTTTAGCTCTAATCTTCTCTAAAGCTTCTCTTGGGTTTTTAGACATTCTTCTGAAATTAACCAGATCAAGATATCTAATTTCATCAACTGGGCCCATCACTCTCATTTTCTTTACATCGCTCATTTTAATCTTGCCAGTATTACTGTCTAAATCTTGTATTTTTTTAACTATCTTTGGTTCTTTTCTTAATAAAGCTGAGTCATTAAACTCCTCCTTCTTTTTTACTGGTTCTGGTTCTGGTTCTGGTTCTGGTTTAGGCTCTGGTTTAGGTTCAGGGTCTGGTAATAAATGGCTTGAGTCTGGCATAGGGAGTGTCTGATGTTTAGGCATTTCAGAAGAAATACCATGACTTAATCTATCTATTTTATCAATCATATCCTGGGTAACCTTGGCCTCTTTTTTTGCCTTTTCTAATTCTTCTTTTTTTATAGAGTCAACTATCATAAAGACATTGTCAACCATCTTATCTGCCAAAGAAAAACCACCAACTCCTACACCTTTCTTTAAAACTTCTCTTAGCTCAACTTTAGATTTTAAACCTTTAAAATGTTTTGTTAATAGATCTAAAAATTGCTCATTTCTATCCCTAAAACTTAACTTTAAAGTTTCAAGAACTTCTTCTGCCTGCTCTCTACCAAGATTTAATTTGGGAATTAACTCTTCTTCTTTTTCAACTTTTATACCCTCTTTGACATCTTTAGCAAAATCATCATTAACTATTTCCTCCTTTTCCTTATGTTCAAAGTCTAAATAATTGGCTATTTTATAGAATAACAAAGACTTTAATTCTTCGCTTAAACTTTCGGCTTTATCTTGTCCAAGTTTTAATTCAGTAAAAAAAACTAAAGGTAGGCTTTCTATCTTTATATCTTTAGTAACTACCTTCATGATAATAGATGCTAAATCAACTTTATATTTTCTTTCTAGATCTTCAATGATTTTAACAGATTGATCGTTATCAATAGCGTTCTTTATTTCTTCACTTAAATCATTAAATTTGTCCAAATAATCGAACATAATTTTATATTAATTATTTTTTTTTATTTTTTTTATTTCAGATTCTATTGCTTTTCTTTTTAAATTCTTATCGGGATTGTTTTTTAAAAGGTCGTTTAATTCTTCCAAGCTTTTATCCTCTAATGTCTTCCTTACCTTTTCTATCTCCTTCTCCTCTTCGGCTTTTTCTGGTGAAGAAATAATCTCTTCTTTTTTTTGCTCCCTGACAACATTGTCTTTACTGATCAATGCACCTTTTTTAATAATCTCTTTTTTATTACTATAAAAGATAAGACTATCTCTATTAATTGGGAATATTTCCCAATCTTTGTAGGGCATCTTGTCCATTGAATCTGGGAAAAAAACTAAATTTTTATAAATCTTTAAAACCTGTCTTAAGATTTGTCTTTCCTCTTGGTCTATTTTTTTTATGTTCTCATTATTCGTTAGATACTTAGCCAAAGAAACAGCTGTGACAATATCACTACCATGATCAGATACAAAATCTTTAACCCAATTAGAAATTGTTGGGTCCAAGGTCTTGCCCTTAGTAACTATGAATTTATCAGAAATTTTTTCTTTATTCTCAAGAAAAGCCCTAACTAACCTATTTAAAAAACTTTCATCTTTGCCTACAAGCTCAAATGTAACAGCATTTAAACGAAATAGGTGCTCCTCTGATGACTTAAGTTGTTCAATAATCTTTTCAGAAAAAATGGAGAAAATAAGTCTTTTTTTCTCAGAAATATCAAGGTCTAAAATATAATCTTTTTCTGGGACGACTTCTTCAAAATCGCTGATTCTTTCTGCCACTTCCTTTAATATCCCGTCTTCCAATTTAAATAAAATTTTATTGGTTACAAGGTTATCAAGATTGTATTTTTCTTGGATATAAATAGACAAATCTTCCAAATCAAGTTCATCAATAAAAACCAAAACCAAAGCTAAGGTTAAATCAACTCCAAACTCTTTTTCTATCTCCTCCAGGGTTTTTATACTCTTCTCGCTGTTTAAATAATCCTGAAGTTCTTGGGGTAAGTTATTAAATTTTTCTAAACACTCTTCAATGTAATCCATATTATATTATAATTTAATGCCTTATTTAGACTTTCTGTATGCAGATATTCTAGATTGAATACTGGCTTCATTTTTCATGTCTGAAATAATTTTTTTATTCTGATTAATGGCCACTTTGGTTTTGGATATGTCGTCAGAAATATTTTCTATTTTTTTATCAATACCAGACATATCAACATTAACTTCTATGTTTTGACCTTTATTACCTGAAGTTGTTTGATTTATATTGGTGACATTTTCAATATTTTGGACAAGGGCTGATTCTTTTTGTATAATATTTGAAACCTTTTCACCCCTTACAGCACCTTCTATTTTTACCTTTATTTCATTTTCTGACAATTTATTCTTTTGACCATCAGCTATAACTCTAGCGACTTTAGAATCTACACTTTTATCACTAACGCTATTTTCTCTTGCTTTTTGGCCATAAAACTCCACCAAAGATTCTTCTTGCTTTTTATCAGCAGAGCTTGCATTGATATTGTTACTTTTTCGATATTCATCTATTTCTTTATGAGCACCTTCATGTCTCTGAGTAACTACCGCTTCAGTTAACCCCATCTTTTTGTTGGCATTAACCAAACTAAAATTGTCACCCTTTTCAAGTCTTGATTTAGAACTTTCCAAAATATTAACTCTTCTAGTGTCTTTAGCTGACAAATCTACGCCAGATGACGCTTTTGATTTCAACTCTTCCAATTCCTTATCTATATCTGCAATAATTTGAACCTTTACTTTTTCTTTTACCTCCCCCTCTAAATAAACTCCTTCAGCTTTTGTATCTATATCAATCCCTTGAGCTTTTAATTTATCGAAGTTATAAGAAATAGTGTCACTTTTACCTCTATTTCTACCGAATTCATTAATACTGCCAATGCCACTCTGGTTTATATCCATGCCCTTACTTTCTTTTTCTGCGCCAGTTATTCTATAAGAGCCAACTCGATAAGAGTTAACTCTGCCAAGATTACTACCACCTCTATCCGCGAAGTCGTTTAACACATTCTCTAAGTCTGTGAATTGTCCAGGAGTCCCCCCACCCTGAGAAGCACTATAAGTATTAAGACCTCTTGCTATGGCTTCAACTCTATCTAGATTAGCATTGGAAATATCGTTTCTGGGTTGATTATTGTCGTCAAACAATGTTTGTCTTAAGGCTTGGACAATGTTATTTATTGCTGCATCATTTTGAGACAATGAATCCCAAACGTGTCGTTGAGGAGAGTCTATATCTCCATTCGCCTCAGAAAATCTAGAAGCATTTAATCTGTTTATGTCTGGAGCTCTCAATCCAGCTATACCAGCTGTAAATGTCTGAGCCCTATTATAATCTTCGGACATTCTTCTAAAGGCTCCATGCGTTCTGCCAACAGCAAAATTACCGAAACCAGAATTTTGAGATCTTTGTCCAGCGTTAACCATTCTTTGCCCCTCTGCTGTTGATGTGTTTCCACGATTCACTTCTTCTCTTCCTTGGTCTACGAGAGATGTGCCCTCTTCAACTAAAAATTGAGCTCTGTCATAGGTTTCCTGAGGAGTGGAATTAACACTAAGTCCTGCCTCCTGTTTTACAGTATTAAGTTCGTTAAGAGCATTATCTCTATTAATTACAGCCTGCTGATATGCGGCAGGATCATTTCTTCTGCCCTCTCTACCCATATCATTTACTGTTTGATCTAAATCTGAATAAGATGTTTGAGCAGCGCTTAACCTTTCTCCCATTTCAATATTTATATTACCGTCAACAACCATTGTTTGTCCCCCAGCAGCCAATCTCTGACCTGCCTCAATCATTCTATTGCCCTCAGCTACATCTCTTCTACCACTTCCGCTTGGATTATTTAAAAACGATCTAATTGATCCAGTGATTTCTTGCCCAGCTATTCCTGCTCTCTCCCCCATACCCATATTCTCCATTAATTTTTGACGTGATTTTTCAGACTTCTTAACTCTAGTGGCTCTCATGTCATTACCCCATGCACCTGCCAATCTTGTGAGTTGGTTTCCCCTACCACTACGTGACATAAGATTTCCCAATCCTCCAGTAGCTCTTAGTGTTGTTTCTCCAGCTCTCTTGGCAGTATTAGTGCCAATTCTTTTAGCTCCTTTGGTTACAGCCGCATTTAATTTACCTGAGACCTTACCAAGAGCCTTTCCGGCTACGCCTCCCATTTCTTGAGCAATCATCATACCGCCCAAAAGCATACCTATGGATATGATAAATTTAAGCATATGATCATAACTACCTGCTTCAGTTAGACCAGCAGACCCCTCCATTCCAACCAGTTCATTTCCTTGGTCGTCATATGTTGTATTCTTCATCTTCTGTATATCGTTTGAACCCTCAACGCCACCCAAAGAAGCAAAAGATAACCAGATAAAGAAAGCTAAAACTGGGCCAATTATTAAGTTTTTAGAAAATTCAGACCACCATCTTTGAGAATATGATTGTCCCTGAGGAAATGAAGCTAAAAGATAAGCTAAAGGAGAAAGCACTACATATATCCAAATCATAATAATTCTCATTGCTAACATTACTAGCATTGAAAGTATTACTATCACTGAAATAACAGAAAATATTAAAGCCAAAATAACTGAACCTAGAATTGACCAACCAGTAACATCGTCAGTTCCTGAAGATTCAAAGCTTAATATTTTTGAAATACCTAACATCTCTGTTAAATTAGCTCCCGCTAGATCTTTAAAAGCATTAACAAAGGTAAGCATTATTACCTGAGTGAAATCTATAAATACTCCACAAATCAATTTAGAAAAATTAATCAAGACTGCCATTATTAATAATTTTGGCAACCATGTTTTTAAGTTATATGACTCTATTCTTAAAATCGTAGCGAAAGCAATAACTAGAAGTATTAATATGAAAAACATATTACACAAATCTCTAACCAATGCCCAACCGAAAGAAACAGCGTTTGAGTTTATAAATTCATTATACTGAGCAACACCTATCAAGATACCAATTAAAAGTATAACCAATTTACCCATCAACCAAATTATTGGATAAAGTATCCAACCCAAAACAGTGGCCACGACAGTTCCGACTGAAGCACTAACAACATCTGGGAATAAAATAAAAATCCCAAGTAATAAAACAGGAATTAATGTGTATATTATTTTTTTGTTTTTTTTAAAAAATTTCATTTTAATTTTTTATATATATAGAAATTAACTAGAAAAAAGACTAGATATCCAATCCCAAACAATAACAGTTCCAACTATAAGAGATATTGGGGGTGTCAAAAGAATCATTATAAAAGCAACTAGTATCAAAATTACATGAAAAAAACAACAACAACCTGTCAAGCCTTTTTCTGCTATTCCTATTCTCCTAGCTATTTTATCAGCCTGATCAGGTGCAGCCATTTTTATATTTTTAGGAACCCATTCTTGCCCAAGCTTGCAAAAGAACTTTGGAAATATCATACCAAGGAAAACATGAATATACACCCAGAACATTGATAAAGTAAAAGTTGTAAATATATTTATCCAGGCTGATTTTAAAAGTTGATCTAAAGCCATTCTAGATCCCATTTCAGTGCCACCAGCAGAATCACCCTTAGCAGCACCTTTTAACTCCTCTTTTGCCGGCTCATCAGACTTACCTTTCTTCTTAACTTCATCCTCTGAAGGTTTATCTTCTTTTCCCGAATTCTTACCTTCAGCTTCATTTTCTCCACCCTCCTCCTTCTTATTATCTTCTGTTTTTTGTCTAGGACTTTCAATCGGTAACGGCTCTATTGCTTTTATACTATGTTCCGCTCCAGTTTTTCTTCTATCTTTAATTTTTTCTTTTTCTAAATCATCAGCTATGCCTAATTCTTCTTCTATATTTCTAACCTTAGGTTGCTCTTTGTTAACTGTCTGAGAAACATCACTTTTATTCTCTGGACTAGACTGTAAAGCAGTTGGACTATTATTGGAAATGTTTTCAATTTCTGGTAATTTATCTTTTTTAACTACCTTTTGCTTTTCTAGTTCTAGCTGTTTTTTTATAGCATCCTCGTCTATATTTTCTTTTATTTTCTCCTGTAAACTTTCTTGCAAAACATCAGGCAATTCATTTCTGTCATTGGCTTGTTCTTTTATTTGTTCAGCCATAAAATACAATCTAATAATTAAGCAACTCTTATTGTATTATACAATAAAAAAAATGTTTTGCCAACATTTAAGCTGCCATTTTTTTTATCTGTTTGTCTATTTTTTCTTGCTCTATTTTTTCATACAAAACCTCCAAATCTCCAATCTTAGAAAAGCCAGTTTCTGGATAACCCCACTTAATATCCTCGCTCTCTATTCCTAAGCTTTTGTTTATTTTATCGGCTGTTTTTGGTAAAAATGGAGCTATTAAAACAGCTAAAGACTTAATAATATGAACGAAAACAGCTAAATCGCTCTTGGCGCCTTCTTTATCTTCCTTAATTTTGGACCAAGGAGCTATATCATTTAATACTTTGTTTCCATCTTCAATTATCTTAAAAATTAATTTTAAAGATTTTTTAAAATGTCCTGCTTCTAACAACTCTTCTAATTCAGAAAAATTTTTCTCTATTCTTTCTAAAAAAATACTTAACTCTCCCTCTACTTTCTCGGGATATTCTATCCCCTCTGGAAAATTTCTCTTAACAAAAGAAAGGACACGAAAAACTAAATTGCCAAAATTACCTA
>Ga0265293_10005126_pt1 | contig 22250 bp, 19 predicted proteins | sample Munlanlewell138R_FD_192505 | JGI IMG/M metagenome (GOLD analysis project Ga0265293, IMG submission 192505) | Leachate microbial communities from a municipal landfill in Southern Ontario, Canada - Leachate well 138R | ecosystem: Engineered > Solid waste > Landfill > Unclassified | place: Canada... | reverse complement strand
ATGATGGAAGAAGACCGCCACTTCGGCAAGATTGTGTTACAGATCGCGTAGGAAATCGACCGAGGGCCGGAAGTTGGGGCAAACCTAGCTTTCGGCCCTCCCGCCTTCCACCTCCCTAGCATTCACGGTCAAAAGAACAAGATCCACCCCGCCGGTATTGCGGTAGGCGTGCTCGCTGCCCGCTGGCACCTCCACCACCCGCCCCGGCTGTATCGAGCAACTCTTTCCTTCGAGCGTAATCTCCCCCTCGCCGGCCAGAAACCAAAAGACGTGATGGTACGGATCGCGATGCGGCGCGAAACTACCGCCGGGCGCCATGCGGGCAATGACGATTTTTTCCGCCCGCCAGCCGGCCGGCAGCAGCGACCAGCCGTTGACTCCGGAGGTGGCCTCCGGCCGCAAGGGCGGCCAGTCGGTGGCCGGCAAATCATAGATGCGCACGCTCAAGGACTCTTCCTCCCACGCATTCCAGCGAAGTTCCGTCTAAACTTTACTTCGGCAGACGCGGATCTCCAGTCGGTCAGCGCTCGGCAAGACGGGTCGGCGGCGGCACAGCCGCCGGCAAGAGAACCCACATCCGCCCCGACTGCTTCATTCGTCCGGCGTAAGCGCCGGCTTCCTCCCCTGCGCCCCAGAAAAAATCGGCCCGCACCGCGCCCTTGATGGCGCCGCCGGTATCCTGCGCCACCATCAGCTGTTTCAGGGGGGTTGGGGAATTCGGCCAGGTGGTCGCAAGAAAAACCGGCGCCCCCAGCGGAGTGGTGCGTGGATCGACGGCCAGACTGCGCGCAGGCGTAAGCGGCACGCCCAACGCCCCCGGTGGCATGTCGAAATTCTCTCCCAGTTCGCGGAAGAAAATGTAGCTGGGATTCTCCGCCAGCAGTTGGCCCACCTCTTCGGGATGGGTGCGCGCCCAGGCGCGAATATTCTGCATCGACATCTGATTGGGAGTCATGGCGCCGCGCTCCAGCAGCAACTTGCCGATGGAGCGGTAGGGATGTCCGTTCTGGTCGGCGTAATTGACCATCAGGACCGAGCCGTCATCCAGGGTGATTCGTCCCGAACCCTGGATGTGCAGAAAGAAAAGCTCGACGGGATCTTTCACCCAGCAGATCTCATTGCCCCGCAAAGGCTTGCCTTCCCCGTCGATCGCCCCGCGATCGAAGTAGGGAACCACCCGTCGGCCTTCCAGCCTTCCCCGCAGGCGGTAATCGCCAAGCTCCGGATACACATTGCGCAGGTCGATGACCAGCAGATCGTCGGGAATCCCATAAAGCGGACGGGAATATTGCTCGCTGCGACTGCGGCTGCCACGCAGGTCCGGAATATAGTAGCCGGTGATCAAACCTTCGGTGCTCTCCCCATTGCTGATCCGGTAGGGGATGAACCGGCTTTCGAAGAAAGCGCGCACCGTTTCGCCGTCCGCCGGATCGAGCAAGGCGGCCGCCTCGCACACCGAATCCCAGCCGGGGCGATTTCGCAGCACCTGGCAACTGCGCAGGAAAACCGGCACCGCCGGCCCGGGGTCCTCCTCCAGCCAGCCGTCCACCTCATGCCAGCCAACGGCCTGCAGCGGCGGTGGCGGCGCTAGCGGCGGCGGCGCGGGCTTTGGCGCGCAGGCGGCGAAGAGCAGAAACAGCGACCCAAAAAGGAGCAAACGTGATCGGAGGATAGACATAACCACCTGTTTTTGGACGTTTAATGAAGTGGAGCAAGAGCATCCTACCCTGTCCGGGCAGGAAAAAAAAGAGGGGTTTTCACCGGAGGCGCTCGGCGCCACCCCGATATGGCCTTACTTATAATGAAATCCAATATTTGGCAGGTTATAGAAAATTGACAAACCTCCCTCCGACGATACCATGCCACATAAACCGCCCTGTTTATCACCTGAAACCTGGAGGCTAAGATGCGTGGATTATCCCTGGTCAGGAAACACCCCGAACATACAGAAGGCCGCACGGCCAAAGCGATCGAGAAACGGACGGCCCAAATACCTTCCGACTCCTTCCTCTGGCTGGCCGGCGCTTCCATTGCCGGGGCCCTGGTGATGAAAGCGATGCACCGGGAAAACGATGCCCAGTTCATCGGCCAATGGGCGCCCACCTTGTTGATTCTTGGCCTATACAACAAAATCGTGAAGCAACTCGGGCACGATTAACCGGGAATCGGCCAGCCGCGGCGGCCGCACCGGCCGCTGCGGTTTTGCTTTATCGTTTTGCCCGCTCCATGCCATGCCCATCGAGCGTTGACACTCTCCCCGGCCAGGGCATAGAATAGCCCGTTTTCCTGGCCGCGCGGGGGTTTTTTCTTGAAAGCAAAATCGTTTTTCAGCTGCCAGCAATGCGGCTACCAGAGTCCGAAGTGGCTGGGCAAATGTCCGGACTGCAACCAATGGAACACCCTGGCCGAGGAAACGGCCCCCCTGCCTCTCGGCAAGGGCCGGCCGCTGGCGCCCGCCGGCAAGGTGCTGCGGTTGCAGGATGTCGCCGCCACCGAGGAGGACCGGCTGCGCTGCGGCATCGCCGAACTCGACAGGGTGCTCGGCGGCGGGCTCGTCCCCGGCTCCTTCATCCTGATCGGTGGCGATCCGGGCATCGGCAAATCGACCCTGCTGCTGCAGGCGACCGGCCAGTTGGCGGCCAACGGCGTCGTTCTCTACGTCACCGGCGAGGAATCCGCCCGCCAGGTCAAGATGCGCGGCGAGCGCCTTGGAGTACGTGGCGGGGAGCTGTTTCTGCTGGCGGAAACCTCCCTGGAAGCCATCCTTGAGCGGGTGCGCGAGGTGCGCCCGGCCTTTTTGGTGATCGATTCGATCCAGACCGTCTTTACCGCCGCCCTCGAATCGGCCCCCGGCTCGGTCGGCCAGGTGCGCGAGTGCGCCGGGCGACTGATGCAGATCGCCAAGGGGGAGGGAATTCCCGTTTTCATCATCGGCCACGTCACCAAGGACGGCGCCATCGCCGGTCCGCGCATGCTCGAGCACATGGTCGATACCGTCCTTTACTTCGAGGGCGACCCCGGCCACCCCTACCGCATCCTGCGGGCGGTGAAGAACCGCTTCGGCTCCACCAACGAAATCGGCGTCTTCGAGATGAAGGAGGCGGGCCTCTCGGAAGTCCCCAACCCCTCGGAGCTTTTCCTCGCCGAACGACCGCAGGAGGCCGCCGGCAGCAGCGTCGTCGCCGCCCTCGAGGGCAGCCGACCGGTGCTGGTCGAGGTGCAGGCGCTGGTTTCCGGCTCCTCTTTCGGTACGCCACGGCGCACCGCCATGGGGATCGACCACAACCGGGTTTCGCTGCTGGTGGCGGTGCTGGAGAAGAAGGTCGGTCTGTCGCTGCTGGCGCAGGACATCTTCGTCAACGTCGCCGGCGGGGTCAAACTGGTCGAGCCGGCCGCCGACCTGGCGGTGATGGCGGCCCTCGCCTCCAGCCACATGAACCGGCCGATCCCGCAGCGCGCCATCCTCTTCGGCGAAGTCGGTCTGGCTGGCGAAGTGCGCGCCGTCTCTCGCCCCGAACTGCGCATCAACGAGGCGGCCCGCCTCGGTTTCGACCGCTGCCTTCTGCCGGCCGGCAACCTGAAAAACCTGGAAGCGCCGAAAGGGATGGAACTGATCGGCGTGCGCACCGCCGCCGAGGCGCTGGAGGGGTTGTTCCAGTAGACGGACCATTTTGCCGGAATGCTGCCAAATGATCAAAAGGAGGGGGAGACGATGGAAGAAATTCGGATCATCGGTGAAGTACAGATTGAGAGTGCCATCTTGCTGATTCGAGGACAGAAGGTCCTGCTGGATGTCGATCTGGCGGAACTTTATGGGGTCCGCTGATCCGCCGCAGAGCACTAAATGCGTCATTCCCGACGCGACTCTGATCGGGAACTCACCTTTTGACCAGTCACCCCTATCGCGAGCAGTTGGCGGACGAGGTCTATGCCTACATACGCGTCAGCGGGCTCCCCTGCTTTCGGGGTTTGGCCGCGAAAGCCGCAGTATGGACAACGAAGCGCTGAGCTTTGGACTTGCTCCCAGGCTCTATGCCGATTTCGCGGAGACTTTTTCCCGCTATCTGTAGATTGAGGAAGTGCTGATTTTCGGGTCCCGCGCCAAGGGGACAGGCAAGCCGTGGTCGGACTTCGATCTTGCCGTAATCGGACCGGAGTTGAGCGGCACTGATTTCACCCGGCTGTGGGATGAGCTTGATGCGTTGCCGCTGGTTTTCAAACTCGATGTCCTGCATTATGATCGCCTTGCGCCGGGGGCGCTGAAAACCAGCATCGAGCAGCAAGGGCGCCCCGCTTCTATCCGCTCGAAGGCGCGCGCTGAAAATAGCAGATCAAGGGAGCATACACTCATGTCCGACAAACTGACCCACTTCGATGCCGAAGGCAAGGCCATCATGGTCGAGGTCGGCGACAAGACGCCGAGCAAGCGGGTCGCCCTCGCCGCCGGCGAGGTGCGCATGCGACCGGAAACCTTGCGCCGCATCCTCGATTCCAGCATCGAAAAGGGAGACGTCTTTGCCGTCGCCCGCCTGGCCGGCATCATGGCGGCCAAGAAGACCCCCGAGCTCATCCCCCTCTGTCATCCGCTCCTGCTCACCTCGATAGCGGTCGAATTCACCCCCTTCGCGGAAGAGGGTCGGGTGGAAATCGCGGCGACGGTCAAGGTCACCGGCACAACCGGGGTGGAGATGGAAGCGCTCACCGCCGTGTCGGTGGCGGCGCTGACCATTTACGACATGTGCAAGGCGGTGGACAAGGCGATGGTTATCGGCGACATCCGCCTGCTGGAAAAACAGGGGGGCAAAAGCGGCGTTTACCGACGCGGCGAGTAGTCCGGACGATTGCAAGGAAATGGCCATCTGCTACACTGTTGCCGGGTTACGGACCCGGGGAAAGAAAAGACATGTCCGAGACACGGCGTTTTGCCATTCGTCGCAGCTTCCTCCTGCCGCTGGGATTGCTCCTGGTGCTCTGTCTGGCGCTGTTCTTCATTGTCATCGCCAAGGGGGAGCCGACGGGAAAGATCATCATCCTCGGCTGCATCATCTTGCCGGTGGCCATCCTTTTTCTGGAAAGCGCTTTCCGTCAGGCCATTGTCGACGACGAAGGGATCACCGTCAAAAAATTCCTGCGGCGCAAAGAGCTGCGGTTTGCCGAGGTGACCTCGGTGGATACCGTCCTGGTGCGCCGGCGGGCATTTCTCACCCTTGGCGCGGAGGACGATTTCCTGATCCTCTCCAACGCCTACGCGGATTTTCCGGCCTTGGTGAAGGAACTTCTCGCTCGGGTGCCAACGCCCACGGTGAGCGCGGAGACGCAGCAGATGGCCGCCGCTCCGCCGAACAAAAGCACCGACATCGTTTCCTGCTGGCTGGCGGTGGCGCTGATGGCCTTCATTCTTTTTATCCAGCTTGGCGGACGCTTCTGAGAGACCATTTTGATTGACTTGCAAGGAGATTTCCTATAAATTGCCGTTTCCCCAACTGCGACAGGAGCGTTCCCATGGAGCAGGAAAAACTTGAAGAATTTCGAAACCTTCTGCAACTCCAGCTGGACGAGTTGCAACGTGAGGCCGGACGCACCGTCTCCGAGATGACCGATGAAAAAACGAATTTTCCCGACCCCACCGACCGCGCGTCCCTGGAATCGGATCGCAATTTCGAACTGCGTATCCGGGACCGCGAACGCAAGCTCATCATGAAAATCCGCGAGGCTCTCGCCCGCATCGATGAGGGCGGATTCGGTATCTGCGAAAGCTGCGAGGAAGAGATCAGCGATGCCCGCCTGCGGGCCCGGCCGGTAACCACTTTGTGCATCGAATGCAAAACCGAGCAGGAACGTCAGGAAAAGATCGGCTAGGAACTTTCGCCTGGGGGAAATTCAGCAGTGTCGACGGGGACTATGAAGTGCGACCGCTACGAAGTTCTCTACAAGGCAGGTCGGATCGCCAACAGCTCCCTTGATTTCCCCCACAGCTGCAAAAGCCTTCTCCGTCTGCTGCACCAAAACTTCAGTCCCGAATCCCTGGCTTTTTATATTCTCGCGCCGAGTCGCCGCACCTTTTCCGCCTGCATTACAAGCGCCGGCCCGGACCTGATCGTCCCCTGCCGCCACCCCCTGGCGGAAACCCCTGCCGCCATCGCCCTGCAGACCCGCAAACCGCTGCAAAAGGCAAATCTCTGGTGGTTCCCCGTGTACCAGGCACGGCAGAGTCTTGGCGTCCTGCACCTGCGCGCTGCCTCCGACCAGCCCTTGCCGGCCGCTTGCCAGGAGATCTTCGGCATGGTCGGTGAAGAACTGGCCAAACTGCTGCGCATCGAACAGCTACAGATGCGGGAACGGCAGCGCCTGGCGCAGCTTTCTTTTCTTTCTGAAATCGGCCTGGAGCTGAACCGGGCCGGCGTTTTTGAAGATCTGCTGCAAACCGGCCTGCAGAAAGCGCTGCAACACAGCCTTGCCGCATGCGTTATCCTGCGGCCCCTGTATGACGGGGCCATGCTGGGAAAAAGCTTTCTGCGCCTGAACCCGAACTCCGGCGAGTGGCGCGAGCTATTTCTTGCCCAGCAGGAGGAGCATGCCCGAGAGACAATCGCCGCAAAACAACCGCGTTTTCGTCGATTGCCGGCCCGATTGCGCCGAAAAAAAGGGATTCCCGCCGAAATGGTTTTTATCCCTTTGATGCTTGATGATCGGGTTCTCGGGGTTTTATCCTTTTTTGGCCACAACGATGCCAACCCATTCCCCTTTGCCCCGACCGCCGGCGCGCGTGAGTTTTTTGCCGCCGTCGGTTCCCTTTTCGCCAGCGCTCTAGAGCGGATCTGGACACGTGAGCACCGGGAACGCCTCTCGCTGGAAAACGATCGCAAGCTGCGGGAAACCGCCTTGCTCTATCGAACCTCGCGCGCCATCCACAGCACCCTGCATCTCAACGAACTGATGCACCTCATTCTATCGGCTACCGTCGCAGCGGGCGGTGGCGGCTTCGAGCGCGCCATGCTCTTTACCATCAACGAGCGCACCGAAACCATGCAGGGCATTCTCTGCGTCACCCAGGCAAACGCCACCCTCGTTTTGCCGCCGGAAAACCAGTCCTGGGACCAACCGGTGGTCACCGCCGAAATGCAACAGGCACAGCGCAAAGCACCGGAATGTCAGAAGGTGATGAAACAGCGCTTGTCTCTCGACGGCCGCAACAATCCCCTGGCCCGCTGCGTGCACCAGGGAAAGGTGCTCTTCATTTCGCATCCGCGGGAGGAGAACGGCATCGGCTCGCTGGTCGAAGCGCTGCAGCTCGCCCCTTTTGCCTGCGCTCCGCTGGTGGGACGGGAGCGCGCCCTGGGCGTGCTGGTGGTGGACAATCCCATTTCGCAGGAGCCGCCATCTCCCGACCAACGACGCTTTCTGGAAATGTTCGCCAATCACGCCGGAACGGCCATGAGAATTCCATGCTCCTGCACCGCCTGCAGACGGCGCATCAGGATCTCCGGGAAACCCAGGCCCGCCTCATCCACGGCGAAAAAATGGCCACCCTGGGCGAGATGGCAGCCTCCATTTCCCACGAATTGCGCAACCCCCTGGTGCCGATCGGTGGCTTCGCCGAACGCCTCGCGCGCATGGCGGCGGACGGCAGTCGAGAGAAGGAATACGCGCAAATCATTACCCGCGAGGTGCGGCGGATGGAAGACCTGCTCGCCAACATCCTGGCTTTTTCGAAAAAGCAGATGCTCTGTTTCGGCGCCTGCGAGATTGCCAGCGTTATTGAAGAAGCTATCGATATGGCAGCGGACTCCCTTGACCGGGGCAAAATCGCAGTGACCACCGAATTCGCCGGGGACCTGCCGGTCATCCAGTGCGACCAACAGAAACTGCGCCAGGTGCTGATCAATCTGATCACCAACGCCCGGCAGGCGATGTCCGCCGGCGGCCGCCTGGTGCTACGCGCCAGCCGCGGCACGCTGCGCGGCGAGGACGCCGTCGATGTGGAGGTGGAGGATACCGGCGGCGGCATCTCCAGCGAGGTGCTGCGCAATATTTTCAATCCGTTTTTTACCACCAAGGAAAAAGGGACCGGTCTGGGATTGTCGATCTCGCACCGGATTATCGAACACCACCGCGGCGAAATCGAGGTCAAGAACCGCGAGCGCGGCGTCGTCTTCATCCTGCGCCTGCCGGCCAATCCGAATTTCACATCTCAGGATTGACAAACCATTCTCTTTTGGGTAGTGTGTCCGGGCTAAATTCGGGGCCGTAGCTCAGCTGGGAGAGCGATGCGTTCGCAACGCATAGGTCGGGAGTTCGATCCTCCTCGGCTCCACCATAAAATCAAGGGCTTGCGCCGAACGGCGCAAGCCCTTTCCGTTTTATTAAGTGGTTTTTCACAGTTCCATCTGTCTCTCCATTTGAAGGGCTTGCTGGCAGCGCATCATGGCTCTTACCTCTTTCGCCTACGTCCATGCCGAAGGTCGGACGATTTACGCCGGGCCGGGGTGGGGGCGCGCTGAGGAAGCCCCGCAAATCCCCTTGCCCGCCCCTGCGCACTGTGTTAATTTTGCTGTTTGCAGAACTGCAATTGGCCGTTTACGGGAGATTAGTGCATGAATATTGAAATTCTGCCCCTCAAGGAAAATAAACCGCGAATTACCGATGAATCGAAACTGGTGTTCGGCAGACAGTTCACCGACCGCATGTTTATCATGGAGTACGACGAAGGCCGCGGCTGGCACAGCGCCCGCATCGCCCCGCATGGTCCCTTCGTCCTCGATCCGGCTGCTCTCGTTTTGCACTATGCGCAGGAGATTTTCGAGGGGCTAAAAGCCTTTCGCCGGCAGGATGGGTCGATTGCGCTGTTCCGGCCGATGGACAACATTCGGCGCTTTAACCGCAGCGCCTGGCGCTTGTGCATGCCGGCGGTCGATGAGGAATTCTTTCTCGGCGCCCTGAAGGAACTGATTCGCTTGGAGGCGGACTGGGTGCCGCGCAGCGAAGGGACGAGCCTCTATATCCGGCCGACGATGATCGCCACCGAACCGGTCCTCGGCGTCAAACCCTCATCCAAATACCTCTGCTACATCATCCTCTCGCCGGTCGGCGCCTATTACGCCGGCGGCTTCAAGCCGGTGAAAATCCTCATCTCCGATGCGTATGTGCGCTCGGCGCCGGGCGGCACCGGCGAGGCGAAGACCGGCGGCAACTACGCCGCCAGCCTGCGCGCCGCCATGGAGGCCGCGGAGAAGGGGTTCGATCAGGTGCTCTGGCTCGACGCGGTGCACCGGCGGCACGTGGAAGAAGTCGGCAGCATGAACATCTGTTTCCTTTATGACGGCAAGGTGGTGACCTCGCCCCTGGCCGGCACCATCCTCGACGGCATCACCCGGCGCTCGATCCTCACCCTGCTTGAGGAGATGGGGCTGGAGGTGCAGGAGCGGGCGCTCACGATCGACGAAATTCTCGAAGGTACGCGCAGCGGCCGGTTGCGCGAAGCCTTCGGCACCGGCACCGCCGCCGTCGTTTCGCCGGTCGGCCAGTTCACCTACCAGGACCAGACGGTGACCCTCGGCGACGGCCAGATCGGCGAGCTGACAATGAAGCTCTTCAACACCCTCACCGCCATCCAGTACGGCCGTCTTCCCGACAGCCACCAGTGGGTCGAAACGATCTAGACAGCACAGACCCGCTCCAGATCCCATAGCGCATCTTAACCTCCAGGAGGCCCGGCGATTGCCGGGCCTCCTTCATTTTTACCCGGTTCTGCTGCCTGTTGCGCAGGCAGGTCTGCTCAATTTTTCAGCAAAAAAGCCTCCAGCGCCCGGCAATGGGTTCCTTCTTTGTGTAATCAAAAAACACTCTACGTACACACTTTATTTTCCCCTATCCTCCGAATCGGCGCAAAACCTGACATAAAGACGAAAAAACGCTTTTCGCAGCTGCCAATAAAAGCCATAAATTCAGTGTGTTGCAAAAAAAGTCGAAAAAAAGGACGGATTGTCTCCTGCGCGGGCATTTATTTTGCTCTTTGACTTCGCAGCTTGCCCTTACCCCCTGCCATTTCTTTCCCGGAGGTGCCGACCATGTGTCGCATTGGAGCCATGAAAAGCCTGAACTACATTCATCCGAGTCAGGCCCTGCTGTTGATGCAATCGCAGCAAAAGGGGCATGACAATTCCGGATTCGCCATGGTCATGCAGGACTTGGGGGGTGTTTTCGAAAACTACAAGCATCTGCCGACGTTGTCGCTGGCCTGCACCGACGAGGGGCTGAAGGTGGCGGAGGACATGATGCACGCCGCCGGTTTTCAGCGGGTGGTGCAATGGGTGCCTGAAACCAGCCCGCAGCCGGGGCTGGACATCGTCGCCATGCCCAATTACGTCTTCGAGACCTTCGATTACCCGAAGCATTACAAAAAGGCCAGTGAACCGGAAAAAGAGGACCTCCTGCTCGACATGCGCCTGAAACTGCGCAGCGCCCTGGAAGAGGAGGAACAAGGATTCGTCTATTCCTTCTGGCCGGACGTGGTGACGCTGAAGGAAATCGGCGATCCCAGGGACATCGGCGCCTATTTCAATCTCTGGGAGCCGGACAACCGGTTCACCGCCCGGGTGATCACCGCCCAGTGCCGACAGAACACCAACTACGACATCGTGCGCTATGCCGCCCATCCCTTCTTTTTGCAGGGATACACCGCTCTGGCCAACGGCGAGAACACTTTTTACCTGAAGAACAAGGAAATGCAGCACAAACTGCATCGGGGCTATATCGGGTTCGAATCGGATTCGCAGTGCTTTCTCTACAGCCTGCACTACGTGCACCGACAGCTCGCCTGGCCTCTCTCCTACTTCAAGCATGTCATCACCCCACTGCCCTTCGAGGAGATCGAGCAGCGCGATGACCGCGAACCGTTGCTGGCCATCCGCCAGTCGCTGGCGCATCTGGAGATAAACGGGCCCAACACGATCATCGGCGTGCTGCCGGACGGAACCCTTTTCACCTGCTGCGACGCCAAGAAGCTGCGGCCGATCGTCGTCGGCCGCTCCGCCGACACGGTGGTTTTCGCTTCGGAGGTGTGCGGCATCAATGAAATTCTCCCCGGCCGCGACTGGGAAACCGATATCTATCCCAACGAGCGGGAAGTGGTGGTGATCGGCAACGATCTGGAGGTGCGGCGATGGAAACAATAAAAATCCAAGACATTACCCCCAACGACATGCCGTGGAAAATCCGCTACGACGCCAGCCGCTGCACCCTGTGCGGCTCCTGCGTGGCGGCCTGCTCCTTTCGCGCCATCGAGCCGAAAGTCGAGCGACGGCGCATGGTCTTCTCCGAAGGAGATTTACCCGAGCCGAAGCAACGCTTCTCCGCCGTGCCGGTGATCCGCCAGGTCAAATTGGTGACCAATTACTGCCGCGGCTGCGGCATCTGCGAAAAGGTCTGCCCAAACGACGCCATCGCGCCGCTACGCAACCAGGACACCCGCCACTCGATCGTCACGCGCTGCCTCGGTGGCGATTCGATCAAACGTGGCGGCCGCAAGAATCTGGAGGCCACGGTGCGCACCCTGGACAAGCTGCGGGTGGGGCGCATCTCGCAGATGACCGACCCGAGTCTCGACGCCCAGCGCCACACCTTCGACCTGCTCGCCCCCTTCGGACGCATTCTGCCCCCCGGCAAACTGCCGTTGAAAGTCGGCGCGAACGGCAAACTGGAGGTCGCCGGCCAGGCGCCGCCGGTGCGCTGGATTTATCCGGTGATCATCGGCGATATGTCGATCGGCGCCCTGTCCTGGCGCATGTGGGAAGGGGTGGCGATGGCCGCCGCCTATCTGAACGAGGAGTGCGGCTTGCCGGTGCGCATGTGCTCGGGCGAAGGCGGAGTGCCGGTGCGGCTGCTGAAAAGCCGCTATCTCAAGTACATGATTTTGCAGATCGCTTCGGGGCATTTCGGCTGGAACCGCATCGTCAAAACGATGCCGCACATGACCGAGGATCCGGCCGGCGTGCTGATCAAAATCGGCCAGGGCGCCAAGCCGGGGGACGGCGGCCTGCTCATGGCGCAGAAGGTGGCCGAGCACATCCAGGCGATCCGCGGCGTGCCCAAAGCCGACCTGCTCAGCCCCCCCAACCACCAGGGGCTCTATTCCATCGAAGAGAGCGTGCAGAAGATGTTTCTCTCCTTCAACGCCGCCTTCAAATTCCGCGTGCCGGTGGCGATCAAGGTGGCCGCTTCGGCGACCAGCGTGTCGGTCTTCAACAACCTGGTGCGCGATCCGTACGACATCGTCGGCGGCTTCTTCCTCGACGGCATCGACGGCGGCACCGGCGCGGCGCACGAAGTCAGTCTCGACCACACCGGCCATCCGATCGTCAGCAAACTGCGCGACTGCTACCTGGCGGCGGTGGCGCAAGGGCGCCAAGGGCAGATTCCCCTGTGGGCCGGCGGCGGTCTCGGCCGCACCGGCGACCTGGCGGCGGACGCCTTCAAGATGATGTGCCTGGGCGCCAACGGCGTCTTCACCGGTCGCCTCATCCTGCAGATGGCCGGCTGCGTCGGCAACGACATGGGCCGCTGCAACGCCTGCAACACCGGACTGTGCCCCGCCGGCATCACCACCCAGGCGCCGGCCCTGGCGCACCGTCTGGATCCGGAGAAGGTGGCGCAAAACATCGTCAACTACTATCTGGCGATGGATCAGGAGCTGAAGAAGCTGATGGCGCCCATCGGCAACAGCTCCCTGCCGGTCGGCCGCGCCGACGCCCTGGTCTCCACCGACCGGGCGGTGGCGGAGAGATTGAAGATTCAGTTCGTCTGTTAGGCCCGGGGTCCAGGAAAAATCCTGTATTCACCTTTTGCTTGGGTCTTTGGCCTCGGGCCAGAAAAGGGGTTTCACTATGGCAGCGCAAATCAGCGGCTTCGACGAAAAGCAGAAAAGGATTTCCACCCAGCAGCTGTTGCAGCAGATCTATGCGGCGCTGGAGCAGGGCGAGACGGAATTCGAGGTTCTGTCCTCCGGTCATCACGATATCGGCGGCCCGCTATGGACCGGCGACGGCAAGCCGCTGCGTTTCCGGGTAAAGAACCCGGGGCAGCGCATCGGCTCCTTCGGCCTTGACGGCACCGAAATCATCGTCGACGGCAGCGCCCCGGCCGATGCCGGCTGGCTCAACGCCGGCGCCCAGCTCACCATCCTCGGCGACGGCGGCGACACCACCGCCCACTGCGCCGCCAGCGGCCAGATCTACGTCGCCGGCCGCGTCGGCGCCCGCTCCGGCTCGCTGATGAAGCACGATCCGGCCTACGAGCCACCCGAGTTCTGGATTCTGAAGAACACCGGCTCCTTCTCCTTCGAGTTTATGGGCGGCGGCATCGCCGTCGTCTGCGGCGTCGGCTGCGAGGAGGACGCATCGATCCTCGGCGACCGCTCCTGCGTCGGCATGGTCGGCGGCGCCATCTACGTGCGCGGCCCGGTGCAGGGGCTCTCCGACGAGGTCTGGCTGCTCGATCTCGATCAGGCCGACCGCGCGTTCCTGGCCGCCGGCCTCCCCCGTTATCTCGAAAAGATCGGCCGCGAACCGCTCATTGAGCAACTCGGCGATTTTTCCCGATGGCGCAAGATCGTTGCCAAAACCTTCGAGGAGCGCAAGCGGCGCCACCGCATGACGCTGCGCGAATTCCGCCTGAACAAGTGGGTGCAAGGGGGGGTCTTCGGCGAATTGGTGCAGGATGACTACGCGCACGTCGCCGGCCTGGTCAACAGCGGCGCGGATCGGCTGAAAATTCCGCACTGGCAGGACAAGCGCTACGGCGCCCCCTGCCAAACCTCCTGCCCGAGCGCCATCCCCACCCAAGAGCGGATGAGGCTGCTGCGCCAGGGGAAGGTAAAGGCTGCGCTCGAACTGGTGCTACACTACTCGCCTTTCCCCGGAAGCGTCTGCGGCGAGGTCTGCCCGAACCTGTGTATGGACGCCTGCACCCGCCAGTACCTCGACCATCCGGTGGCGATGAAGGAACTCGGCCGCCTGTCTGCCGAAGCCGCCGCGCCGAAGCCGCTGCCAGCCAGCGGCAGAAAGGTGGCGATCATCGGCGGCGGCGCCGGCGGCCTTTCCGCCGCCTGGCAGCTGCGGCTGATGGGCCACGCGGTCACCGTTTACGAGGCGGACAGCGAAGTCGGCGGCAAGCTGCGCCAGGTCATCCCGAGCGAGCGCCTGCCGGCCGAAGTGCTCAAAGCCGAAATCGAACGCATCAAGGGGCTCGGCGTCGAACTTCGCACCGGCGTCAAGGTCGATGCCGAACTCTTCGCCCAGATTCGCGGCGGCAGCGACGCCGTCGTCGTCGCCAGCGGCGCGCACAACCCGGTCGTCATCCCCTTCCCCGGCCATGAACGGCTGGTCAAGGGTCTCGACTTCCTCAAGGCGATCAACGCCGGCGAGCGGCCCCGGGTCGGCGAACGGGTGGTGGTGATCGGCGCCGGCAACGCCGGCATGGACGTCTGCCTCGGCGCCTACGCCATGGGGGCGAAGAAGGTCACCGCCATCGACGTCCAGCGCCCGGCCGCCTACCAAAAGGAGATCGACCACCTCAAGGCGCTCGGCGGCGCCATCGAGTGGCCGGTCTTCACCCAGAAAATCGACGAGAATGGCGTGCACACCAAGGATGGCCATTTGCTCGATGCCGATACGGTGATCATCGCCATCGGCGAGCGCCCCGACCTCTCCTACGTCCCCCGCGCCTGGCTCACCGACAAGGGGATGATGGAGGTCGACGGCTGCTGGCAGGCGTGCGCCGCCCCCGGCGTCTTCGCCATCGGCGACGCCATCGCGCCAGGTTTGCTCACGCACGCCGTCGGCGCCGGCCGCGAAGTCGCCGAAAGCGTCGACATCTTCCTCGCCGGCGGCGCCCCGGTGGCGAAGAAGAAGCTGGAGATGATCCCGCAGAAGTGCCTGTCCAAGGAGCTCTTCCGCCCGCAAAACCGTGGGCGCTTCTGCGTCACTGACGCCAAGAACGAAAAGAACCGCTGCCTCTCCTGCGGCGCCTGCCGCGACTGCTCCATGTGTCTGGAAGCCTGCCCGGAAGGCGCTATCCGCCGGATCGATCTCGAAGGCGGCAACTACGAATACGTCTCCGACGAGCACCTCTGCATCGGCTGCGGCATCTGCGCCGGCATCTGCCCCTGCGGCATCTGGCAGATGGAGCTGGTGGCCGGCTGAGTTGGGCTGAAAACAGAGGAACAACTAAAAAGGCGGGGCCGTGAGGCCCCGCCTTTGGCGTCGAGATGCAGTTGCCAGCATATAAAATCAAGCAGCGGCCCAACCAATTATAGACCCCCTCCCCCCTTTTCTTCTTGATCCACTCATTAAATCCCCGCAAAATACATCGAGCCTGCCGACCACCAACCTGCGAAGGAGCCCTGGCATGACGATTCATCACCGGCCGATTGGGGAACGCATCGAATGGCTTCTGGATCTGGCGCGACGCCACACGGCCGAATTCCGCAGCCCTGAGGCGTATCTGGCCCGGGAGCGCTATCAGGCCAAGCACCCGACGGCCATCGTGGTGCTCAAGTGCATGGACGGGCGAATCAACATCCCGGTGGCCACGGGAACGCCGCCCGGCATCATCCAGCCCTTTCGCAATCTCGGCGGGATGTTCCACCTCGGCTGGCCGCACCTGGGGGAGGTGCTCGCCCACCACGTGTCCCGCATGGTGGCCGAGGGGCGCCGGGTCCTCATCCTGATCACCTATCATTTCTCACGGAGCGATGTCCATCGGGGGTGTGCCGGTTTCGGCTACGACACCGAGGCGGCTCTTTCGCACACCGCGACCATCATGCGCCAGGCGGAGCATATTTTCGGCACCGGCCACGCCACCGTCTACCCGTTGGTCTGCGGATTCGAAACGGACGAGGATGCGCTGCTGCTTCACGGCAAAAACGGCGAGGTGCTCGATCTTGCCACCGTGGGCACAGACCAACTCCCCGCCCTCGGTCCGCACCTGGCGGCACTCTTCCCCGACATGCCCGAGCAGATGAGAGACGATCTGCTTCGCCTGGTGCATGGAAATCTCGAGTGGATCGTCCAGGTGCGCGCCACTTCGCGCCTGCTGCAGGTCGAACATCGGGAATGGATGATCTGCCTCGGCCGGGGATTCGACTTTCTCCACACGCCCAATCTTGCCCTCATCATCGGCCCCTACAGCCCCGACCTGGCCGATCCCATCCGCCAAGCCGCCGGGATCATCGAAGCCAACATGAAGGCGGGCCGCATCCCGAATGACGGCTTCCTCCTCTTCGCCTCGGTTCCCTACGAGGAAATCGGCATGGACCGGACGCGAGCGGAACTCAAGTCCAGATTTCTCGCCGGTTTCGCCGGCGAAGTGATCCGAACCCGCTTTCCCCAACTCGCCGAACTGATGTTCGCCAAAACCGCCGTGCTGTCATGGAGATCGAGGGCGTTGGAGATGTTGAATTGATGCAGGCGCTGGGCGCTTCGCCGCAGGCTCAGGCCTGATAGTCTGCAGCTTTCGCGATGGAGTTTGGGTGCCTGCTCGAATCGCTCTTGGCCACACAACAAAGGTTTCTTGAGAGGCCCTGAATGCCGGCGTAGTATGGGCCGGGTTGGGTTCTCGAAGATTGACCGGAAATGGGGGAAAGAAGGTGGAAAAGGAGCATCTGGAAATTCTGCTGGAGGATATCCGCGCCAAGCTTGACCTGGTGCTGGAGGGGCACGAGGTGCTGCGCCGGGAGATCCGCGTGTGCGCGAGAAATCGAATTCCAAGCACGAGCAGACGGCCGTGCTGATGAAAGCCCTCAATGATCGCTTGAGCAGTAAAATTGACGGTGTCGAAGCCAATCTGACCGCCAAGATCGATGCCGTGGCCGTCGATCTTGGCGCGCATCGCAAAAATACCGAGGCGCATGGGGCGGTGTGGCGGAGTTCCGGAGTTCCGGGGACAGAGAACCTTCGTCCCCAGAACCTTCCCTGAAAATCCCTCGGCCACTCGGAAGCGAGGGAGGAATGCTTGACGGCGTGCAATGCGCATTATCCGGAGGCGCCTTTTGCTTGCCCATGCGAGGATGAACGTGTAAATTAGGCCATTCTTTTCATCCTAGATGGGCTTGTGCGATGGCATGGGAAGGGAAGTAAGGGAAGAGGATCATTGACCGTCCGCAGCCCAAGAGGTCAGAGCGGTTTTTACTATTTAAGGGGAGAAGGTGACCTTCCAGGCGGGCATCGACGAGCTGCCGGACGGGGTTTTCGTCGCCAACCCCGCCGCGCCGAATGTCGCCTACCTGATCTAGCAGGACTTTCTCCACCCCTAGTCCCCGCAGGGAGGCGGCGGTGAGATCCCGGTATCCTTTTTCAGCAGGGAGACGGTGAATGTCCTCACCCCATGCTCGATCGTCCGGGCGATTGCCGCCGGCTACGAGCCGCAGGTCGTGACGCTGCCGATCACGGAACCGCAGTGATCATGCTCGGCTCTGCAAACCGCCTGGAAAGAGCAGGGCGACGCGGAACCGGTTTTTCATTCAGGATGCAATTCAGGCGGGAGGGAAGATGGGACGTTTTGTTCTGCTGGTGATCGGGATCGTGCTGGGGGCGGTCGTTTTTGAGTCCGCTTTCCCGCGGTGGCTCATGGGGGCGATGGGCGGATGGATCGCCGGCCAGTTCATCCTGCTCCGTCGCCGTCTTGCGCGCCTGGAGCGCCGGATCGAGGATCTCGGGGAGGTGGCGACCGGCAAAGGGGTCGAAGGAGTCCCCGCTTACGCCGGGGCGACGGTCGCGACACCCGAGGCGGACTTCATCTTCGAACCGGAGCCGATACCTGCCGCCGCCCGCGTGGAAACGGCGGGCCCGGACCATCCCCGCCGCCAGGCCGCCCCGGGCGAAATCCGGGACTTCCGGCGCCCGCAGGAGCCGGCCCCCTCTGCCTGGGGATGGCTCCCCGAGTGGATCACCGGCGGAAACCTGCTGGTGAAGATCGGGGTGGTGATCCTTTTCTTCGGGGTCGCCTTTCTCCTCAAATTCGCCTCCGAATACGGTCTGCTGCCGATCGAGCTGCGCCTGGCGGCGGTAGCCGGCGGCGCTCTGGCCCTCCTCGCCGTCGGCTGGCGGCTGCGGGAAAAACGCCTGCGTTACGCCCTGGCGCTGCAGGGAGGGGGCGTGGGCATCCTCTATCTCACCATTTTCGCCTCCCTGCGCCTCTACCAGCTGCTCCCCGCCGGCTTCGCTTTCGCTGTGCTGGTGCTCATCTGCGCTCTTTCCGCCGTTCTCGCCGTGCTCCAGGATTCGCGCGCCCTTGCCGTGCTGGGTGCCTCCGGCGGCTTCCTGGCGCCGGTGCTCGCCTCCACGGGGAGCGGCAGCCATGTCGCCCTGTTCAGCTATTACGCCCTGCTGAACGCCGGGATCATCGGCCTCGCCTGGTTCCGCTCCTGGCGTCTGCTCAACCTGGTCGGTTTTCTCTTCACCTTCGTCATCGGCGCCCTCTGGGGGGCGCGGTACTACCGCCCCGCCTATTTCAATACTACCGAACCGTTCCTGCTCCTGTTCGTCGCCGTGTTCGCCGCGGTCGCCATCCTCTTCGCCCGCCGCCAGCCGCCGCAGCTGCGGGGGTACGTGGACGGCACCCTCGTCTTCGGCACGCCGATCATCGGCTTCGCCCTGCAGACGCAGCTGGTGGCGCACGCGCAGGGGCTCGCCTGGAGCGCAGTCGGCTTCGGGCTGTTCTATCTCGCCTGCGCCTGGCTCGTCTACGCCTGGCTCGACCGGGAGGGGCGGCTGCTGTGCGAGGCGTTTCTCGCCTTCGGCGTCATCTTTGCCACCCTGGCGATCCCCCTGGCCCTGGACGGCCGCTGGACCGCCGCCACCTGGGCTGCGGAAGGGGCGGCGCTGGTCTGGGTCGGCGTCCGCCAGGCGCGGCTGCCGGCACGCACCTTCGGGACGCTCCTTCTGGTCGGCGCCGGACTCTTCTTCCTGCGCGATCTTTCCCGGCCGGTGGGGTCTCTGCCGGTGCTGAACGGCTTTTTCCTCGGCTGCACCCTGATCGCCGGGTCCGCGCTGGTCGCCTCCTGGCATCTGCACCGGCACCGCGAGGCGATCCGGGACTGGGAGCGGCCCCTTGGCGTGCTCCTTTTCGTCTGGGGGATGCTCTGGTGGTTCGGAGGAGGGGGGATGGAAATCAAGCGGCAGGTTCCGGCCAGTTTCCTGCAAGGGGGGCTGCTCCTGTTCGCCGCCTTCTCCGCGGCTCTGTGCAGCCTCCTCCAACGGCGCCTCGCCTGGCCGCTCCTTTCATGGGCTGCCCTGGCCCTGCTCCCCCTGGCTGCCGCGCTCTTCCTGAGCGGCTGCGGGCGCCTGCCGCACCCCCTTGCCCAGGGGGGCGCTGTCGGCTGGCCGGTCACGCTGCTCCTCCTTTACCTCATTCTCCATCGGCAGGAGCATGTCGGGGGGGAATTGCTGCGGCCGCTGCATGCCGCCGTCCTGTGGCTGGCCACCGCCGTGCTGACGGTGGAGAGCGCCTGGTGCATCGACCGGCTGGTTGACGGCGCGGGGGTGTGGCCGCTGATCGCCTGGGGAGTGGTGCCGGCGCTGGTGCTGCTCCTCCTGTCCGCGTGGGGAGAGCGGCTGGAGTGGCCGGTGCGGCGCCATCACCGGACGTACCTCGTCCTTGGCCTCGGTCCGGTGGCGCTGGCGGCCTGGGGATGGGGTCTTTTCGCCAACTTCACCAGCAGCGGCGAGCCGTGGCCCCTGCCTTACCTCCCCCTGCTCAATCCGCTCGACATCGGCATCGCCTTCGTGGCGCTCGGTCTCTGGGCCTGGCAGGCGCATCTCTGCCGGGAGGAGTTCCTGCCGGAGAGAGGACGCCGCCATTTCCTGGCGCTCTTCGCCTGCAGCCTCTTCCTCTGGGGGAACGGAGTCCTGGTGCGCACCGTTCACCATTGGGGCGGCGTCCCCCTCAGGTTCGACCTCCTGTGGCGCTCCGTCCTCCTGCAGACCTCCTTTTCCCTGGCCTGGACCCTGCTTGCCCTCTGTGTCATGGTCGTCGCCACCCGCCGCAGGCTCCGCTTCGTCTGGATGACCGGCGCCACGCTGCTGGCCGTGGTGGTGGGGAAGCTTTTTCTCGTCGATCTTTCCGGGACCGGCACTATCGAAAGGATCATCTCCTTTGTCGGGGTCGGCCTGCTGCTGCTCCTCATCGGCTGGTTTTCCCCAGCGCCGCCGCGGGGAGAAGGGAGGTCCTCATGATCCGCGCCCTCTGTTTCACGATCGTGGCCGGGCTGCTGGCGAGCGCCGCAGCGGCCTCCCCGCAGCCGGAGGACTTCGCCTACGGCATGCGCCTGGCCGTCAGCGGGAACGAGGCTGTGCACGAGTTCGATCTTCCCGAAGGGGTCTACCGGCGACTGGTCCACAGCGGGATGGCGGACATCGCCATCTTCAACGCCGGCGGCGAACTCGTCCCGTTCCGCATCTACCCGCCGCCGATCATGGAAGCGCCCGCGCAGACGGCGCCGCTCCCCTTTTTCCCCCTTCCAGCCGCTGCGGGGAAAGACGACTCCCTCAGCGTGGTGGTGCAGCGCGGCCCGGCCGGGGAGATTCTCTCCCTGCGCCAGTCGCGGGCGGAAAAGGGAGGGGAGCCGGCCTTCCTCGTCGATCTGACGGCCGTCGACAGGCCGGTGCGGGCGCTGGAGCTGGAATGGAACGGCAGCGCCGCCGCCGTGGTGGGGAAGGTCCGGGTGGAGGGAAGCGACGATCTGCACCGCTGGCAGATGGCCGGTGAGGACACCGTCGCCACCCTGCAATACGGGGCGCACCTGCTGGAGCGGCGGCGGATCGACCTGAGAGCGCAGCGCCGCTATCTGCGCCTCACCTTCCAGGGGGTGCCGGAGACCTTCCGGCTGCAGGGGGTGCGCGCCGTTTTCATCCCGCCCCGCGTGGAGGCCGAGCGGCAGTGGCTCTCCGTCCCCTGCCGGAAGCTGAAGGAGAACGAGTACGCTTTTTCCCTGCCGGGGAATTTCCCGGTCGACCGCCTGCGGGTGCGCCCGCCGCAGCTGAACACTCTGGTGCAGGCCGAGGTGCTGTCGCGCCTCGACGAGGACTCCCCCTGGTCGCGGCGCACGACCGCCCTGATCTACCATCTGACCGTCAGCGGCACGCTGCTGCGCAGTCCGGAGGTGGCAGTCGGCGCCACCGGGCACCGTTTCTGGCTGCTGCGGGTCGAAGCCGCGGGCGGCGGGATGGGGGAGGGGAAGCCGGAAGTGGAAGCCGGCTGGATGCCGCACCGGGTCCGCTTCGTGGCGCGCGGCAGCGGTCCGTTCCTGCTCGCCTACGGCAGCGGGCGCCGCGCCCTCGACCGGCTGCAGGCGGATGCCGCCCTGCTGCAGCTGAGCGCCGAACGCGTGGCGAGGCCGGGGCAGGCGACCGTCGGGGAGGAGATAGTCCTCGGCGGCGAGACGGCGCTGCGCCGGAGCGTATCGCCGCAGGACTGGAAGAGCTCCCTGCTGTGGGCGGCTCTGGTGGCGAGCGTTCTCTTTCTCGCCGGGATGGCGTATGCTCTCTATCGCCGCATCGGCCGGCAGGAGGAACAGTAAACGATTCCGCTCGGCACGCCTCCTGATACACTTGAGGCGACGTCTTTCCCGCAACGTTTTAAGGAGGCTTCGATGTCCGAAAAACTGACCGGTTCCTGCAAATGCGGCCAGATCCGCTACGAGATCTCCCCGGAACGGCTGGTCGCCGCCAACTGCCACTGCAACATGTGCAAAAAGATGACGGGCGGCGCTTTCTCCAGCATCGTGCTCGTCGACGACTCCACCTTTGTCCTGCTCGATGGGGAGGAGCTGCTGACCCACTACACGGTTTCGGAGCGCGCCAGCAAACATTTCTGCAGCCGTTGCGGCAGCCCGGTCTTCAGCCGCCACATCGGATTCCCCGGCAAGCGTCTGATCGCCCTCGGCACCCTCGACGATCCGACAGCGGTGACGCCCGGGGTCAATGTCTTCTGCGAGAGCATACTGCGCTGGGCCGGCGCCGTCGGCGACCTGCCGAGCTTCGACCGCGAGCCGCCGCGATAGGCGCGGCGGCAAGCGAGTCTCGTCCCTTCCCCTCCATCCCAGTACTAAAGGGTCAGGTCTCAACTTGTGACAATACCAAAATACCCCTCCACCCGATCAATCTTCTGTTTCAACTGCCGATCTTTCCCGGCCTTCAGTACCAGCCTCCGGCTTGCCTGTACCGCCGCGTCGCTTATCCCGAAGCGCTCCCCTATCT
>Ga0265293_10005125_pt1 | contig 22251 bp, 24 predicted proteins | sample Munlanlewell138R_FD_192505 | JGI IMG/M metagenome (GOLD analysis project Ga0265293, IMG submission 192505) | Leachate microbial communities from a municipal landfill in Southern Ontario, Canada - Leachate well 138R | ecosystem: Engineered > Solid waste > Landfill > Unclassified | place: Canada... | reverse complement strand
GTCCGGCATTCCTCCTCTGCCGGACCTCGAACCCCGGGGCGCGCGACCTCCAGGACATGGAGGTGGAGGGGCACCCGCTGTACGAGCGTGTCGCCTACCTCGCGAACCAGTGGAACGGGTACGACAACGTCGGCCTCGTGGTGGGCGCCACCTACCCGGAGGAGGCCCGGCGTATCCGGGAGATCTGCCCCGACCTGCCGTTCCTGATGCCGGGGGTCGGCGCGCAGGATGGCGAGGTCGCGCGGGCGGTGCAGGCCGCGATCGACGCGGACGGTGCAGGGATCCTCGTGAACGCGTCGCGTGGGGTGATGTACGCACCCGCCGAGGATGGCCGCTGGGCGGACGCCTCCCGCCGCGCCGCGGAGTCGCTGCGCGATCAGATCAACGCCGCCCGCGCCCGCTAGTGCCTCCACCGCCCCAGGAGGGTGCGCCGCCCTCTGGTCCCGCCGATCCGATGGACCTGCGGATGGGCGACGTGGTGCGGCTGCGGAAAAAGCACCCGTGCGGGGGGTTCGACTGGGAGATCGTGCGCCTCGGCGGTGACATCGGGCTGCGGTGCCTGACCTGCGATCGGCGCGTGATCCTCGAACGCCCCGTGCTGCGACGGCGCATGAAGCAGTTCGTGTCGAGGGGTGAGGCGCTCTCGTCCGAGGTCGAGCGGGCGCTCTACGGCCTCGATGACGGCGCACCACCCGAGGGTGAGGCTCCCGGAAGTGGCGAAACGTAACGAGAGCGACACGACTGCACCGGTCCGTTTCGTTGACCACGCTTTTCGGCGATTCCTACACTCGAAGGAGCCTCGCCGCGCGACTCGGAGCACTCCGAGGGTCGTCGGCGGCTTGAGGCCGTGGCACGGGGGTCCTCCTTGCGCGAACTCATCATTGACTCCATCCGCGTCGGTCTTCGCCACTACCGGCGGGTCGTGGTGCTCAAGGAGAAGGACGCGGACCGCTACATCACGATCTGGATCGGGTCGGACGTCGCCGACGCGATCGCCGTGAAGCTGCAGGACGTGACCGTCCCGCGGCCGCAGTCGCACGACCTGATGCTCACGCTGGTGAATGACCTGGGCGGACAGCTCACGAAGGTGAGCGTCACGGACCTGCGCGACGACACCTTCTTCGCCACGCTGCACGTGCAGGTGGACGGCCGCGAGCTGGAGGTAGACTCTCGCCCCTCGGACGCGATCGCTCTCGCGGTGCGCGCGGGCGTCCCGATCTACGCGAGCGAGGAGGTCCTCGACCGGGCCGGGATCATCCTCGACGAGGTCGAGGATGACGAGGACATCGCCGCGGAGTCGCCCCCGCCTCCGACGCAGGAGGAACTCGAAAAGCTGGCGGTGTTCCGCGACTTCGTCGCCGGTCTGGACCTGGACGACCTGGGCAAGCCGGAGGCATAACCTCGCAATCCGTCTGATGCCTCCCAGATATCGTGGAGACCCTCCGAGGGCGCTTGGGCGACCTCTGGCGAGCGTGGCTCAGGCTGGGCCGATTGTGAGCCGGGGGTGAGTTCGTTGCCTTTCGTGCAATCACTCACAAGTGGTTGATCCACTGATCTGGGGGTGATAGGGTTCCGCTCGGCCTCGAACCGGCGGGCTCGGTAAGGGTTCAGGCTGTGCTCACGTCGCCCGCGTTCGGTCTGGTCGGCATCGGATTCTCCCTGGTCTTCTGGATCGTGGGAGGGGCGTTGCTGGGACGCTGGCTGGACGCGCGATGGGACACGGAGCCAGCATTCACGCTGGCGCTGCTCGTAGTCGGAATGATGATCGGTTTCTATGACGCCTATCGGCGCCTGCGAGACATCATGAAGCGGACGGGACGGAAGCGCGGATGAAGCCGGCCATCATCGCCCTCGCCGTGATCGCTCTCATGGTCGTCGGCTTCGTCTTCCTCAAGCTCCCGCCCCCCGCCATCATTGTCGCCCCCGAGGTGGTCTTCCATGCCCCCGGCGTGGACATCACCAACACGATGTTCACCTCGTGGTTTGTCGTGGCGTTCCTCGTGATCGTCGCGATCACGGTCGGCCGCAAGGCCAGCGTGGTCCCCAGCGGTGTGTACGGATACGTGGAGGCCATGGTCATGGCCTTCTACGGCATCGTGGAGCAGGTCGCCGGGCCCGAGAACGGCCGCCGCTTCTTCCCCCTGGTCGGCACGATCTTCTTCTTCGTCCTGATCTCCAACTACTTCGGCCTCCTCCCGATCAACGTCGTCATCGGCGTGCCGGAACCCAACCACGGTGAGTCGCAGGCCGTCTTCGAGCAGACCACCTTCGCGGGCATCGACCTCGCGTTCATCCCGCTGCAGGCCGACTCGGTGGACCTCGGTGCGGGCGACCACGCACTCCTCCCGGAGGGCGTGGAGCTCGAGTCACACGGCGCCGAGGGCGAGTCGCACGAGGAAGGCGCCGAGGGCACCGCGACCGGGGAGAGCCATGGGGCCGCCCTCGGATCGGGGAGCCAGGCACTCGTCTCCGCGGTGCCGGCCGGCGCCGGTGAGGCCTCGATGGCGGCCGCGGAAGCCCAGGAGTTCGAGCGCACGACGGACGGCCGGTTCTCCGGCATCCTGGCGCCGTACTTCCGGTCCGTGATGACGGACATCACGGCGCCGCTCGCGATCGCCATCTTCTCCTTCATCTTCGTTGAGTTCTGGGGCCTCCAGTCCCTCGGCCCGGGCTACCTCAAGAAGTTCTTCGCGTTCAGCGCGATCAAGAAGGGGCCCATGGGGCTGATCGACGTGTTCGTCGGTCTGCTGGAGCTGGTGTCGGAGTTCAGCCGGATCGTGTCGTTCACCTTCCGACTCTTCGGCAACATCTTCGCCGGCGAGGTCCTGCTCCTGATGATGACGTTCCTGGTGCCGTTCGTCCTGGTGGACGCGTTCTACGGCCTGGAACTCTTCGTCGGCCTCATCCAGGCGTTCGTCTTCGCAATGCTCACCACGGTGTTCGCCGTGACGGCCGTCTCCCACCACGGAGACGACCACGACGAGGGTCATGGTGGGCACGACGCGGAGCATGCGACCGCGCACTAGTCACGTTCAGTTAGTGAGTCATCCGTGAGCCCTTTTCCGCCGGAAGCGGAGGAGGCACCAGGGAGGAAACGCAGATGAAGATTGCACGCCTGCTGATCGCCGGGACGATCGGTTCCGCGCTGTTCCTGATGCTGACCGGCGTTGCCGGCGCGCAGGAGGCTGCCGCGGACAACGTGTCCACGGAATCAGCCGCCAAGTTCGCCGCGGCGGCCTTCGCCATGGGCATCGGCTCCATCGGGCCGGCCCTCGGCATCGGCTGGATCGGTGGCAAGGCGATGGAGTCCCTGGGCCGCAACCCGGAGGCTGCCGGCGCGATCCAGACCAACATGATCCTGACCGTGGCGTTCGCCGAGGCCATCGGTATTTACGCCCTGGTGGTCGCCATCCTCATCGGCTTCGTCTTCTAGGAGACGGGTCCGAGGCACATTCGCGGATGACACTCCGCGCGCCGGTGGGGTCGTACCCTGACCCCACCGGCCGCGCAGGACATCCATCCCGGCGAGGAGCGAGCCAGTGAAGACGCTGAAGTCTGTCAGTCCCCGATGGGGCGCGGCCCTGGTGGTCGGCGGCCTGTTGGCGGCTGCGCCTGCGTCCGCAGGTGCGGCGGAGTCGTCCGGCGGCATCGCCGCCCTGGGCGTCAACCTGCCAGGCCTGATCGCCCAGCTCGTCAACTTCACGATCCTCCTGATCGTCCTGCGGCTCTTCCTGTTCAAGCCCATCATGAAGGTGGTGGACGAGCGGAAGCGCCGGATCGAGGAGGGCCTGCAGGCCTCCGAGCGAGCAGCCGACGCTGCCGAGGCGAGCCAGGAAGAGTCCCGCCGCGCCCTGGAAGAAGCCCGTGCCGAGGGGCGCGAGCTGATCCAGCGCACGCAGGAGACTGCCGCCCGGCTTCGCGAGGAGCTGGAGACGCAGGCCCGGCGGGACGCGGAGCAGATCGTGCAGCGGACGCGCGCGGAGATGGAACTGGAAAGCCAGCGGGCGATCCAGGCCCTCCGGGCGGAGTTCGCGGACCTGACCGTCCGCGCCGCCGAGCGAGTGGTGGGGCAGTCGATCGACCGTGACGCCCACCAGCGTCTGATCGACGAGGTCCTGGTGAACTCGTCGTTCGGCCGGGATGGAAGCAACTAATGCCCGACACCCGTGACGTGGCCGGCCGCCGGTACGCCCTGGCGATCATGGATATCGCCCGGACGGACGACGACCTCGACGCATGGCTCGAGTTCGCGGACGCCCTCGAAGGGCTCACGGCTGAGTCGCGGTTTGTCGAAGCGCTGCAGGCAGACGGGATGACGGACGAGAAGCTTGTCGCGATCATCCGGCGCGTCCTGCCGAGCGCGAACGAGAAGCAGTTGAACGTCTTCCGTCTGCTGCGGCGGAAGGCGCGCCTGTCGCTCGGGCCGTCCATCGCCTCCTACCTCCGCGAACTCGCGGACGAGGAGCGCGGCGTCCTGCGGGCCGTGGTCACCACCGCGGTGCCCCTGGACGCGGACCGGCTGGAGCGCGTCCGGCAGCGGATCGTCTCGGAGACGGGCCGCAGCCAGGTCGAGCTGGAGACCCGTGTGGATCCCGCCATCATGGGCGGCATCACGATCCGCATCGGCGACCAGATGCTGGATGGTTCCACGCGCGCGCGGCTCCAGGAGCTGCGCTCGTCGCTGGAGCGCGCGGCCTCCTAGCCCGCCCGGTCCGCCGGGAGCTGGGAGCCACTGACCGAACAACACACGCCGTCCCGGCCGCACAGGGCCGGGCGACGGGAACGAGGGTGACCGATGGCCGTACGAGCAGAAGAGATCGCCTCGATCCTCCGCGAGCAGATCGAGAACTTCGATACCACCGCGACCGCCACGAACGTGGGTACGGTGATCGAGACCGGTGACGGCATCGCCCAGATCCACGGTCTCGGTGAGTGCCTGACCTCCGAGCTCATCGAGTTCAACGTGAACGATGAGCAGGGCCGCCCCATCCGAGGCCTCGCCCTGAACCTCGAAGAGGAGACGGTCGGCGCCATCATCATGGGCGACCCAACGGCCATCAAGGAAGGTGCGGAAGTCCGCACCACCGGCCAGGTTGCCTCCGTCCCCGTCGGTGACGCGCTGCTCGGCCGCGTGGTCAACGCCCTCGGCGACCCGATCGACGGCAAGGGCCCCATTAACGCCGCGGCGACCTACCCGGTGGAGCGCATCGCTCCCGGCGTGGTGGACCGTGTCGAGGTGAACCAGCCCCTGCAGACCGGCATCAAGGCCATCGACGCCATGATCCCGCTCGGCCGCGGTCAGCGAGAGCTGATCATCGGCGACCGCTCGATCGGCAAGACCGCCATCGGCATCGACGCGATCATCAACCAGCGCGGCAGTGGCGTGATCTGCATCTACGTCGCCGTCGGCCAGAAGGAAGCCAAGGTCGCCCAGAACGTGGGCGTCCTGGAGCAGTTCGGCGCGTTGGAGCACACCATCGTCGTCTCCGCCGCGGCGTCCGAGTCCGCGGCGCTCCAGTACCTGGCCCCGTACGCCGGCGCCGCGATGTCCGAGTACTTCATGGCCAACGGCCGTGACGTCCTTGTCGTCTACGACGACCTGACCAAGCACGCCTGGGCGTACCGCGAGGTCTCCCTGCTTCTCCGGCGCCCCCCGGGCCGCGAGGCGTACCCGGGCGACGTCTTCTACCTGCACTCCCGCCTGCTGGAGCGCGCGGCCCGCGTGACCGCCGAGCTCGGTGGTGGGTCCGTCACGGCCCTGCCGATCATCGAGACGCAGGCCGGCGACGTGTCGGCCTACATCCCGACGAACGTCATCTCCATCACGGACGGCCAGATCTTCCTGGAGCTGGACCTATTCAACCAGGGCATCCGCCCGGCCACCAACCCCGGCATCTCGGTGTCGCGCGTGGGTGGTAAGGCCCAGACGAAGGCGATGAAGAAGGTCGCGGGTACCCTCCGCATCGACCTCTCGCAGTACCGCGAGCTGCAGGCGTTCGCGCAGTTCGGCACCGAGGACCTCGACGCCGCGACTCGCCGCCAGCTGAACCGTGGCGCGCGCCTGACTGAGCTGCTGAAGCAGCCGCAGTTCCAGCCGCTGTCCCTGGGCCAGCAGGTCACGATCCTCTACGCGGGCGTCAACGGCCTGCTGGACGACGTGCCGGTGGAGAAGGTCCTGGACTTCGAGAAGGCCTTCCACGAGTTCATGGCTGCCGGCAACCAGGACCTGGTGAACCGCATCACGTCCTCCGGCGACCTGACCGAGGACGACGAGACGGCGATCCGTCAGGCGGTCGCGGACTTCAAGGGCTCGGTCGCCTACTAGGCGCCGAGGCCTCCGCGAGCAGACCACGACGGGCTAGAGGAAGAGACACGACATGGCGGGCGGCGGCAGCGTACGAGCCATCCGCGACCGCATTCGGTCGGTCGGAAGCACAGCCAAGGTCACGCGGGCCATGGAGCTCGTGGCGGCCTCCAAGATGCGCCGCGCGCAGGACAACGCGCTGCGGGCACGTCCGTACGCCCAGCAGATGATCGCTGTCCTCTCCCGCCTCGCGGCAGGGACCGGCGAGGGGTCCGAGCACTCGCACCCGTTGCTGGAGAGCCGCCCGGTCAAGTCCGTCCTCTACGTCCACATCACCGCGGACCGAGGGCTGGCGGGTGGCCTGAACGGCAACATGAACCGCGCCGGTGCGGCGCTGCTCCTGCAGTACCAGCCGGACGTGGAGCGTGTGGCCGTGCTGCCGGTCGGCCGCAAGGGGCGCGACTTCTTCCGCCGGGCCGGCATGGACCTGGTGGCGGACTTCTCCGAGCTGGGCGACTTCCCGAACTTCGAGGATGTCCGCCCGATCGCGCGGATCATCATGGAGGACTTCCTCTCCGGGAAGGTCGACAAGGTGATCATCGGCTACCAGCGGTTCGTGAACGCCGCGGTCCAGCGGCCGACCACGATCCAGATCCTGCCGATCGAGCCGCCCGCCTCCGAGGAGGGCGCGGACGTGGCCTCCAACGTGGAGTTCATCATCGAGCCGTCGCCGGCCGCGCTGCTGAACACGCTGCTGCCGAGGTTCGTCGAGATGCAGGTCTACGCGGCCATCCTGGAGGCTCGCGCCTCTGAGCAGTCCGCCCGCATGGTCGCCATGCGGCAGGCGACGGACGCCGCGAACGAGATGGCGAGCGACCTCACCCTTGCCTACAACAAGGCTCGCCAGGAGAGCATCACCGCCGAGCTCCTCGACCTGGTCGGTGGGGTGGCGGCGCTCGAGGCGAGCTAGACAGATACTGGAAACACGCCGTAAGGCGGGAGGCTGATATGGCAACTGGGTACGTTCGCCGGGTCATCGGTACCGTCATCGACGTGGAGTTCCCCACGGGTGAGCTCCCCGGCATCTACAACGCTCTGAACGTTGACCTCCAGGGCAAGCCCCTCGTTGCCGAGGTGCAGCAGCACCTGGGCAACAACTGGGTGCGCGCCCTCACGCTGGACTCCACGGACGGCCTGCCGCGTGGCGCGAAAGCGGAGGACACCGGCGCTCCGATCCGCGTGCCCGTCGGCCGCATCACCCTCGGCCGCATCTTCAATGTGACCGGCACTCCGATCGACCCGGGCGAGGCCGTCCCGGACGACGCCGTCCGCATGCCGATCCACCGCTCCGCCCCGGACTACTCGGAGCAGGAGACCACCGCCCAGATGCTGGAGACGGGCATCAAGGTCGTTGACCTGGTCGCCCCCCTCGCCCGCGGCGGTAAGGTCGGCCTGTTCGGTGGCGCCGGCACCGGCAAGACCGTGACCAACACCGAGCTCATCCGAAACCTCGCCCGCGAGCACGGTGGTCTGTCCGTGTTCGCCGGCGTGGGCGAGCGCTCCCGCGAGGGCAACGACCTCTGGCACGAGATGGAAGAGAACGGGGTGCTCGACAAGACCGCCCTCGTCTACGGCCAGATGAACGAGCCGCCCGGCGTGCGCCTCCGCATCGCCCTCACCGGCCTGACCATGGCCGAGTACTTCCGTGACGAGGAGGGCCTGGACGTCCTCTTCTTCGTGGACAACATCTACCGCTACACCCTCGCCGGCATGGAGGTGTCCGCCCTCCTCGGCCGGATGCCGTCCGCCGTGGGTTACCAGCCGACGCTGGCCTCCGAGATCGGCATCCTGGAGGAACGCATCACCTCCACGAAGAAGGGCTCCATCACGTCCTTCCAGGCCATCTACGTGCCGGCGGACGACTACACCGACCCCGGTGTGGCGACGACCTTCGGCCACCTGGACGCGACGGTCACGCTGGACCGTGGCCGCGTGGAGCAGGGCCTGTTCCCGGCCATCTCCCCGCTGACCTCCAACTCCCGCATCCTCGACCCGCTGGTCGTGGGCCAGGAGCACTACGACGTCGCTCGAGGCGTCGTGCAGACCCTCCAGCGGTACAAGGACCTCCAGGACATCATCGCCATCCTCGGCATCGAAGAGCTGTCGGACGACGACAAGCGTGTCGTGGCGCGCGCGCGCCGCATCGACCGCTTCCTGTCGCAGCCGATGTTCGTGGCGGAGCAGTTCACCGGCACCCCGGGTCAGTACGTCCCGGTCGCCGAGACCGTGCGCGGCTTCAAGGAGATCCTCGAAGGCAAGCACGACTCGCTGCCGGAGCAGGCCTTCTACATGGTCGGCACCATCGAGATGGCCGTGGAGAAGGCCGAGCGCATGGCCGCCGAGGACGCCGCCTAGGCGGCGTCCCGGGAGAGCGGAGCCGCGTCAGCGGCTCCGGGCAGCGGCGACGGTAGGAGACTGACATGCCCCTGAGCCTGAGCATCGTGACGGCCCAGCGCTCCGTGATGGAGCGGAACGACGTGACCAAGATCGTCGTCCCCGCCGCGGAGGGGCAGATCACCATCCTCCCGAAGCACGCCGCACTGCTCTCGGCGCTCGGGATCGGCGAGATGCTGGTCTTCGCCGGCAACCAGATCGAGCCGTACGTCATCCACGGCGGCTTCATCCAGGTGCTCAACGACCAGGTCTCCGTCCTCGCGGACGCCGCTGAGCACGCCGAGGAGATCGATGTCGCCCGCGCCGAGGCTGCCCGCGAACGCGCGCAGCGCCGGCTCTCAGGACAGGACTCCGAGGTCCCGCGCGGGGGCGTCGACGTCCTTCGCGCACAGCTGGCGCTCCAGCGGGCGCTCGCCCGCGTGCGGACGGCGCGCCGTCACCGCACGGGCCAGCCCTCGATGCGCTAGGCGCCCAGAGGCACCAGTGGCAGCCGCAGCAGTAGCAGGCGCACCAATACAGGCACCGATCGGATGAGCCCCGCATACGCGGGGCTCGTTCGTTGTCGCCCTCGGTCCGAGATGCGCTAGCTCACCGGTCGCCAGACTCGGCGGCCCTCGACGCGCATGATGCGGCCGAAGCCGGGTGAGCGCACGTGTGCCGGCGCGACCAGCTCGCCGCTGGTCTCGAGCCGGTCGAGGATCGCGTGCCGGGTGGTCCTCGCGACGTCCATGTCGCTGTCGAACGTGCTCGACCAGTCGGGTTCCTGGACATCGATCGGCGTGAGGAACACGTCACCGAGGATCAGCGCCTGCTCGCCGTTCGAGGTGACCGCGATGCTCGTGTGTCCCGGCGTGTGGCCGGGCGTGTGGATCGCCGTGAAGGAGGGCCCGAGGACGTAGCCGTCCTCGATCAGCTCCATCCGGTCGAGGAGGCGCAGCGGCGCGACGTCGCGCGTGAACGACGCCGAGGGCTGTGACTTCGTGGTCTGATCGTCCCAGTCGCCCTTCGGCACGAGATACGTCGCACGCGGAAAGAGCGGCTGGCCGCTCTGCCGGTCGAGGTTCCACCCGGTGTGGTCGCCGTGGAGGTGCGTGAACACCACCTGGTCGACTTCCTCGGGCGCGATGCCTGCCGCGCGCAGCTCGTCCATGAGCTGCCCGTTGGACTCGGGTCCGAGACCGGTATCGACGAGGACGGTCTGTCCCTCGGCGCGGAGGAGGAAGCAGAGGCAGTCCATCCCGAGCTGGCCGTCCGGCTCGAGCTGGTTGCGGTACGCCTCGATCCCTGCGCCGGCGTCGGGCCAGACGCGCTGCGGATCGAAGAGGAACGCCTCGTCGTACAGCGACACGATCTCGACGGCGCCGACGGTGATCCGGTGCATGCGTGGCCTCTCCGCTTCGCCGGCCATCCCGGTCGGCGGGCACCGTAGCACGGCGTCGCCGACGCGGACGGCCGCGCCGAGGCCGAGGCTCGAGGAGGGCTGTCGGCTAGCGGCGTTCCCATACTCGGTGATCGCGACCCACGTCCGGGCCGGGTGGAGGACGGGGACCGGGCGGTACCGGCGGTCGTCGTCCCCGGTCTGTGTAGTGGTCACGTCCGCGATCCTGGCGGGCGCACCGTCCGCCAGGATTGGTGGAACCGAGATCGCCGCCGCCCCGGTGGCGCTCTATCCTGTGCCCGTGAGCAGCAGCCACTACGTCATCCAGGGAGGACGGCCCCTCGAGGGCGAGGTTGCCGTCTCCGGTTCGAAGAACGCCGCGCTCTACACTCTCCCGGCCGCGCTGTTGACCTCGGAGCCCGTCACGCTCCGCAACGTCCCGCGGATCGCTGACATCCGAGAGCTCGCGGAGATCTGCGAGGCTGTCGGCTCCACCGTGGAGATCGAGGGCGACACGGTGCGGATGCACACGCCGCGGATCACCTCCACGGTGCCGCCGGCGGACCTCATCGCGCGGCTGCGGGCATCGTTCCTGCTGATGGGCGCCCTCATCGGCCGCGTCGGCGAGGCGGAGTGCCCGCCTCCCGGCGGCGACGTGATCGGCTCGCGACCCCTCGATGTCCACTTCGCCGGCTTCCGCGCCCTCGGCGCGACCGTGGACCGGCACGGCGCATCGTGGCGCGCGACCGCGCCGAGGCTCACCGGAGCGCGGATCTTCTTCGACTACCCCAGCGTGCTGGGCACGGTGAACGTGCTCTTCGCCGCCGTCCGAGCTGAGGGCACCACGGTCATCGTGAACGCCGCCCCGGAGCCCGAGGTGGAGATGCTGGCGGACATGCTCGTCAGCATGGGAGCCAGCATCACCGGGCAGGGCTCGCCCGTCATCACGGTGCAGGGCGGCGTGGACCTCCACGGCACCGACTTCACCGTGATCCCGGACCGGCTGGAGGTGGGCACGTACCTCCTTGCCGGAGTGGCCACCCGCGGCGACGTGCGCGTCACGAACGCGCAGCCCGCGCACCTCGACAGTCTGCTCGCGAAGCTGCGCGAGATGGACGTACAGGTGGACGTGGACGAGGCGGGCGTGCGCGTCCACGACGCGGAGATCCTCCGTCCCGTGCAAGTGCAGGCGGTCCCATACCCCGGCTTCGCGACCGACCTCCACCCGCCGATGGCGGCCGCGCTGACGCAGGCGGCGGGCGTCTCGATGGTCCACGAGCGCGTCTACGACAACCGCACGCTCTATGTGAACGAGCTGCGCAAGCTCGGCGCCCGCATCACCACCGCCGCCGACATCGTCCTGATCGAGGGTCCGACGAAGCTCAGCGGCGCGAACGTCCGCGCCCTCGACATCCGCGCGGGCGCCGCCGTGGTGGTCGCCGCCCTCGCCGCGGAGGGCGAGACGGTGCTCGGGGACATCCACCACCTGGACCGCGGGTACGCGGACCTCCAGGAGCGGTTGACGGCGCTGGGGGCGCGGATCGAGCGGCGGTAGAGTTCGTCGACGTCCTCTGTTGGCTCCGATCCGGACTCCAGCCCCCTCGTCCGCGCCGCGGCAGAGGGCGGGGGGCGAGGGTCTCTTCCGCGACTGGATCAGTCTTGTACGAGAACGGCAGCAGCAGAGCAGACCCTCACCCCAACCCTCTCCCGCTGCGCGGGCGAGGGGTCAGATGCGGAGAGGGCGACGAGTGAGGGCCTTCCGGGGGCGTGCGAATCCCGTCCCGGCACGTTAACCTCGCGCGTGCGACGGACGCCCTCCAGTTATCCACAGTCCTCGAGGGAGGCGCGCTCGCCTCAGACGCGGAGCGTCGGAACGCATGCTCTCGCTCAGTAAGCGCATCGGCATCGACCTCGGGACAGCGAACGTGGTCGTGTACGACCACGATCGAGGCATCGTGCTCGATGAGCCCTCGGTGGTGGCGATCGCGGAGCGCGACAACACGGTGGTCGCCGTGGGGTCCGAGGCGCGCTCGATGATCGGGCGGCACCCGGGGGCGATCCAGGTCATCCGGCCGATGCGCGACGGCGTGATCGCGGACTACCTGATCACGGAGGCGATGCTCCGCTACTTCATCGCCAGCGTGGTGGGGCGGTTCAACATCGTGCGGCCGGAGGTCATGATCTCCACGCCTGCCGGGGTGAACGGCGTCGAGCAGCGCGCGGTCCGCGATGCGGCCGAAGCGGCCGGCGCGAGGCGTCCCGCGCACCTCATCCCAGAACCCCTTGCCGCGGCGATCGGTGCGGAGATCCCGGTGGGGTCGGCGCGCGGACACATGGTCCTCGACATCGGCGGCGGACGTTCCGAGGCAGCCGTGATCTCGATGTTCGGCATCGTCGCGAGCGAGTCGGTGCGCGTCGCGGGCGACCGCCTGGACGACGCCATCGCGCAGTACATCAAACGGCGTCACAACCTCGTGATCGGCGAACGCACCGCCGAGGAAGTGAAGCGCGCCATTGGCTCCGCGATCCCGCTCGACGACGATCTCACCGCCAGCGTCCGCGGCCGCGACCAGATCACCGGGCTGCCTCGGACAGTGTCGATCCGTTCCTCGGAGATCACGCAGGCGATCCAGGACCACATGGTGACGATCGTGCAGACCGCGCGACGGGTACTGGAGCGCACTCCCCCCGAGCTCGCGTCCGACGTGATCGACCACGGCATCGTGCTGACCGGAGGCGGCGCGCTCCTGCGCGGCATCGACGAGCTGATCCTGCACGAGACGGGCGTGCCGGTGCACATCGCGGAGGACCCGCTGCGCTGCGTCGCGCGCGGCGCGGGGACGGCGCTCGACTACATCGAGGTCATCGAACGCTCATTGCCGACGGGCGAAGAGACCATGATCGGCGAAGCGGCGCGCTAGCTGCTCGAGCGGTCAGCAGTCGCGTGGGACGACCGGCCGGGTGTGACCTCAGACGCCGCGGACGCGCTTCAGGTGGTAGGTCATGCTCTGGAGGAAGAGCACGGGGTTGATGTGCCGTAGTTCGACCTCGGGCGGCGCCTGCACGCGGTTCGGGGTGTAGTTCAGGATCGCGCCGACGTGGGCGTCCACGAGCGTGTCCACCACGTCCTGGGCCACCTCGCCCGGGACCGCGACGATGCCGATGTCGACCGGATCGGCGCGCAGGTCGCCCTCCAGCTGGGAGATGTCGCGCACCTCTCGGCCCTCGATCTCGGAGCCGATGAGCGTGGGGCTGGCGTCGTACAGCCAGATGATGTCGAATCCCTGGCCCTCGAAGCCGGGGTAGGAGGCGATGGCGCGTCCGAGGCGTCCGATGCCGATGACGGCGACCCTCCAGCGCTGGTCCAGGCCGAGGATCTGCCGCAGCTCCGCGGCCAGCCGGTGGACGGAATACCCGCGTCCCTGTTTCCCGAACCGTCCGAAGTAGGACAGGTCCTTCCGGATCTGCGCCGGTGTCACCCCGAGCTCCGCGCCGAGCTCCTGGGAGGACACGACAGCGCGTCCCTCCGACTCGAGGCGGGAGAGCAGCCGGTAATAAAGCGGCAGCCGATCGATCACGACTTCAGGGATCTCGATAGGCACGAGCATCGTCCTGGCGCTGTGCGACGGGATGGTCAGACGGGGGGAGGGATGTGGTTCAGATACAGGATACTCGCTCGTGCAATTCCGCACAAACGAGGTCGAGAGGTTTGCGGCCTCTCGCGAAGCGAACGAGAGACGGCAGAGGCGCGAGGTCCGCTCAGGACGCCTCTAGTCGCGTCTCGCCTGTGCTCGCCGCCCACGGGTCGCCATCCAGCCGCCCACGAGCAGCCCGACGCTGACCCCCGCCGCATCTGCGACGAAGTCCGACATCGAGGGCGAGCGGCCCTCGATGGGACCCTGGGCGAGTTCGGTGGCCGCGGCGAAGAGCAGCGCGACGATCAGGATGCCGAGGCGGGCCTTCCGCTGTATGTCCAGCGGGTACTGCGCGAGCCACAGGGCGCCCCCGGCGCCGAGCGGCAGGAACAGCAGGAAGTGCCACATGGTGTCGTCGCCGGCGAGCCCGGTGCTCAGGTTCGGGCGCAGCGTCGCGTACGCGATGACGACCGCGCTGAGTGCTGTGATCGCCTGTCCCGCCTTGCGCAGGAGGTCGGGTCGCATCCTTCGAGGTTATCCGGTCGCTTTCCTACCCGCTGGCGGCAAATTGTGAGGTTCGCAGGGGTCTCCGATGAGCCCCGCGCCCGATCTACAATACTGATCCGATGGCCGCTGCTGCCGCACCTCGCCCCGATACGCGGTCCGATGCGCACTCCGTGGCGCGGCCGTGGCCCCTGACCGTCCAGTGCTGGGAGGGGCCCGGTCCCGCCGAGGCCGCCGCGGCCCTCCGAGGGCGTCCCGGGCTCGCCTGGCTCGATTCTGCGCTTCCCGATCCGCAGTTCGGCCGCTGGTCCGTCATCGCGTCCGACCCTCGCTGGACGCTGACCGCCTACGGCTCCGAGGTGCTGTACGAGGGCCCGTGCGGGCCTCGGCGCCTCGCGCCGGGAGCCCTCCACGCGCTCGCCCGCGCCGTCGAGGCGGAACCACCGCCCGAGGGCGTTCCAGCCGGCCTCCCGTTCGTCGGTGGCGCGATCGGCTACCTCGGGTTCGAGCTGGGGCGCGAGGTCGAGCGGCTGCCCGCGACGACCCACGACGACGTCGGCGCGCCTGACCTCGCGATGGGGTGGTACGACGCCGCCCTCGTGTGGGACGGGGTCGAGGAGCGCGGCTGGCTGGTGGGGCGAGCAGATGCCGTCGCGCAGTTGCGCGCGCGGCTGGCTGCCCCGGCCCCGCCGAGCGGCGCCGTGAGCGCGGGGGCCCTCGTGCCGAACATGGGCCGCCGCGCCTACCTCGACGCGGTCGCCCGTGCGCAGGCATACGTGCGCGCGGGGGACATCTACCAGGTCAACTTCTCGCAGCGCTTCTCCACGCCCGTGCGGGGTGAGGGGTTCGATGCCTACCTCCGCCTCCGCGAGGTCAGCCCGGCGCCCTTCGCCGCCTACCTCGACGGGCGGGGGGCATTCGGAGGCGTCGAGGTGATCTCCTCGTCGCCGGAGCGGTTCGTGCTCCTCGATGAGGGGGTGCTGGAGACGCGCCCGATCAAGGGCACGCGCCCGCGCGGACACACGCCGGAGGAGGACGCCGCGCTCGCCGAGGAACTCCGCGCGAGCCGCAAGGACCTGGCCGAGCACGTGATGATCGTGGACCTCGAGCGGAACGACCTGGGACGCGTGGCACGCCCCGGGAGCGTGCACGTCCCGGACTTCGCGCGTCTCGAGTCGTTCCGCCAGGTGCATCACCTGACCTCCACCGTGCGTGCGACCCTCCGGGAGGGTGTCTCGCTGGAGGAGGTGCTGCGCGCGACGTTCCCCGGCGGGTCGATCACGGGAGCTCCGAAGGTGCGCGCGCTGGAGATCATCGACGAGCTCGAACCCACCGTCCGAGGCGTCTACACGGGCGCCATCGGGTACATCTCCGCTGGCACGCCGGAACAGCGGCGCATGGACCTCAACATCGCGATCCGCACGATCACCCTGGCGGACGGCGTCGCGCACCTCCACGCCGGCGGCGCAATCGTCCACGACTCCGATCCGGAGCTGGAGTACGCGGAGACGTTGCACAAGGCTCGTGGCATGGCGCGCGCCCTCGGCGTCGCGCTCCCGGATGAAGTGATCGCGAGACGAGGTGACCGCGGAGTGACCGCACCAGTGAGCAGCCAGTGAGCGTGGGTTCTTCGGTCGCGTGGGTCGACGGTGTGCTCCTCCCCCGCGACGAAGCCCGCGTCTCTGTCGACGACTTCGGATTCCGCTACGGCCTCACCTGTTTCGAGACGATGCTGGCGCGCCACGGTCGCGTGTTCCGCCTCGCGGAGCACCTCGATCGGCTGGAGGGCAGCCTGCGCCTCTTCCGCGCCGAGCCACCCCCGCGCGCGATCCTCGAACGCGCGGTGACGGCGACGCTGGAGGCGAACGCCCTCACCGAGGCCTCCGTGCGGCTGTCGGTGTCCCCGGGCGTTGGAGGGCCGCCGGCGCTGCCGGCGCGCGGTCCCGCGATGACCGTGGTCACGGTCGAGCCGCTGGGGCCGCGGCCGCCCCGGAGCCGGCTCTGGGTGAGCAGCGTCCTCCTCGACGCCGCTCGCCTGTGGCGTGGCGCGAAGGTGGGCCAGTATGCGCCGTACCTCCTCGCCCGGCGCGAGGCGGAGGACCTCGGCTTCGAGGACGCGCTGCTGACGGATCACGAGGGGTACGTCGTTGAGACCGCGACCTCGAACGTCTTCGTCGTACTCGATGACGTGCTGGTCACGCCGCCCCTCGAGCGGGGGCCGATCCCCGGCGTCACGCGGGCCTGCCTGCTCGAACTCGCGGCGCAGGAGGGCATTCCCTGCCGGGAGGGCGACATCGCGCTCGGCGACCTTGCGCGGGCGACCTCGGCGTTCGCGACGAACAGCATCGCCGGGCTGGAGCCGCTCACCTCGATCAGCTGGGAGGACGAGGGCGGCCGGCATGAGTGGCGCGCGGCCGAGGCGGGCAGTGCGGGTGACGCGCTCCTCGCTGGGCTCAGCGCCGCCTACGCCGACCTCGTGGATGCGGGCACGCGTGAGCAGGCGAACGACGCCTCAGACCTCCGATAAGGTCGCCCTCCCCCGAGCGTCCACTGTTTTTCTACCGAGTGTTCCCCTCGCCGTCAGTGTTCCGTCAGAATCAGGTATCTGACCGGTCGCATCAGATTGTTATTCTGCAACTCGTTACCAGTGCCTCCACCTGGCCGGACGGTCAGGATCGTGGAGGACGAAGGCGGCTGGTACACGGCCCACCCGTCACCTGGCCCACAGGGTGCCCGAGGAGGGCGGCGCATCGGCATCGCCGGTGCGCCTGGTGACGTGTCGGCCGGGACACGGAGGAACCGTGGTCAGCAGCATCCGCAGGCCACGCACCAACATGGACGGACAGGTTCACCAGCCCGGCTCCTGGGGACAGGCGCGCATCCTCCTGGTGGAGGACGACGCCGCCGTCCGCGAGGCCGTTGAGACGGCCCTGGCCGCACTCGGCTGGGAGACGGAGGGCGTCCCCAGCGGCGAGGAGGCCCTCGCGGCGTTCGGCCGCTCCTCGGTCGACCTCGTGATCCTGGACCTCGGCCTCCCCGGACTCCCGGGTATCGAGGTCCTTCGTCAGCTCCGCGCCCGCAGCGAGGTCCCCGTGCTCGTGATGACCGCCTCGGGCGGCCTCGACGACCGCGTCACCGGCTTCGACCTCGGCGCAGATGACTACGTGGTCAAGCCGTTCGAACTCGCCGAGTTGGAGCGCCGCGTGCGCGCCATCCTCCGCCGCACCACCGGCCCCCGCCCGGACGACGTCCTCCACGGACCCGCCGACATCCGCCTGCTCCTCCGCGCCCACGAGGCCTACGTCGGCGAGCGGCAGGTCCACCTCACCCCGAAGGAGTTCGAGGTCCTCCGCGTCCTCCTCGCCCGCCGCGGCGAGGTGATCCCCCCGGACGACCTGTCCGTGCAGATCTGGGGCTACGAGACCTTCGGCTCCCGCAACTACGTGGAGGCCCACGTCTCCCGCCTCCGCGGCAAGCTCGCCGAGTGCGGCGCCGACGGCGTCATCGGCACCGTCCGCGGTGTCGGCTACATGGTGCGCTAGCGGGACCTCCCCGCGGGCTTTCTTCCAACCCCCTCTCCGCCTCTGACCCCCTCTCCCGAAACCGGGAGAGGGGAGTCGGACCCGGAGTCGGAGTCGGAGTCGGAGACGGAGTCGGAACAGGAGGCGGGGCGCTGCGTTATCCCTCGAACGGGAGGGTGACCTCGAAGGTGGCGCCGGTGGGTGGGGTGTTGCTCGCGCGGATCGTGCCGCCGTGCGCCTCCACCAGCTCGCGGGCGATCGCCAGGCCGAGGCCGGAGCCGCGCGACTCATCGGACTTGCGGAACCGGTTGAAGAGCAGGGGGAGCAGGTCCGGAGGGATCCCCGGCCCGCGGTCGATCACGCGCAGGACCGCGAACGCTCGGGAGCCTCGGACGACACGGGTGACCTCGATCGTCACGGTCGAGTCAGACGGCGCGTAGCGGATCGCGTTCGCGACGAGGTTGTCGACGACCTGGCGGATGCGCACCGGATCGACATCGAGGACGACCTCGGGGCTGCCCTCGTGGGCGACGCCATTGCTGTCCTCCAGCGTCACACCCCCGCGGCTCGCGACCGCCTCGAAGGCGGCGGCCACGTCGCACGCGAGGGCGGCGAGGTCGGTCGGCTCGCGGTGCAGCTCCAGCGTCCCGGCCTCCGCGAGGGCGAGTGTGCGGAGGTCCTCGATCAGCCGTGCCATCTGGTGCGTCTGGTCGAGCGCGAGCGAGAGGTGCTCTTCGTCGGCGGGGTGGACGCCGTCCAGCATCGCCTCCAGCTCACCCTGCATGACGGTGAGAGGCGTGCGGAGCTCGTGACTCGTGTTCGCGAGCAGGCGGCGGCGCTGATCCTCGTCCGCCTCCAGGCGGGTGATCGCGGAGTTGAAGGTGCTGATGAGCCGGCGGACCGCCGGTGGCCCCCAGGCCCGCTCCGCCACGCGCGCGGTGTAGTCGCCCTGTTCCACTCGCTCCGCCGCGTCGACCAGGTCCATCAGGGGCTGACCGAAGCGCTTCATGCCGACGAACATCAGCAGACCGCCGACCATGAGGAAGCCGAGCGTGGCGATGAGGAACACGTGGAGGAGCGCCGCGATCGAGGCCGCGTGCCAGGTGAGGGCGATGACGGCGATCGCGACGAACGCCAGCATCGCGATCGTGAAGACGATGCGGGTGGCCCGCCGGAACGGCCGCCGCCCGTGAGGTGGCCACGGCTGCCCCTCCGGCCACCACGGCGGGGCGTGCTTCGCCCACATCTCCGTGGGGTCGATGGGTGGCCGCATGTGGCTTCGAAGACGCTCGACGTCCTCGCGGTTCGCCCAGGGAGGCGGGGGCACTACTCCGTCCCGTCCGCGAACCGGTAGCCGATGCCGTGGACGGTGAGGAGGTACCTCGGGCGGTGTGGTTCCGGCTCGACCTTGCGGCGGATGTTCTTCACGTGCGTGTCGATCGCCCGCTCGTAAGACTCGAAGGCGATGCCATGGAGGGCGTCGAGCAGCTGGGCGCGGGTGAACACGCGGCCGGGTTGCGCCACCAGCGTCGCGACGAGCTGGAACTCCGTGGGCGTCAGCTCGACGAGCTCACCCGCCACGGTCACGCGCATCCTCGGCACGTCCACGACGACATCGGCGGCGCGAAGCACCTCGCCGGGATCCGCATGTGCGCGCTCGCCGCGACGGAGGACGGCGCGCACGCGCGCGACGAGCTCCCGAGGGCTGAACGGCTTCGTGACGTAGTCGTCCGCGCCCAGCTCCAGCCCGAGGATGCGGTCCACTTCGTCGTCCCGGGCGGTCAGGATCACGATCGGGATGTCGCCGTCCTCTCGCAGTCGCCGTGCGACGTCGAGCCCGTCCATCCCCGGCAGTCCGAGGTCCAGCACGACGAGATCCGGCCGGTCGCGACGCGCGGCCTCCAGGGCCGTGGGGCCATCGGCCGCCGCGGTCACCTGGAAGCCGGCACGCGCGAGGTAGTCGCGGGCGATGTCGACGATGCGGGGTTCGTCGTCGACGACAAGGATCGTCTTCATCGCTGCGATGTTAGTCCCCAGCCGGTCGGTCACCGGATGCGTCGCTATTGCCTCGCTCGGGCGGTCCGTCCTCGGATGGTTCGCTCCGGGAGGGGGCGTTCGAGGTCCGCTCGATGCGCTCATGCGAGCGGCGGTGCCAGTCGTCGAAGCGCTCCGTGCGTGCCTCGGTTCCGCCGACCCACGGAGGTGGTCCTCCCCAGCCCCGTCGAGGCCCAACGGCGACCCGCACGAGGGTGAAGAACAGCAGTCCGATGAACAGGAAGAAGAGGATGGGGAAGAACGGGAAGAAGCCCCCGTTGCCTCTCGGCCCCCAGCCGTCCCGCCAGTAGCGGACGGTCTCGCCGTCCGCCAGTTGCACCGTGGTCCCGTGATCCACGCCGACGTTGTACGCGATCCCCCCGACCACGCCGAGGGCCACGATCCCGAGCAGCCCGATCGCGAGCGGTTTCCAGAATCCCACTGCGCGCCTCCTTTCGTTGAGGCTCACAGCGTCTGGTGCAGGTGTGGAGGAAGTATGTGTAGCGTCCGGCGCGCTGGTGGATGCCTGTGGATCGATCCCCTCTCCCTGAGGGGGAGGGGGAACCTTACTCGTAGCTCAGACCCTCTCTCAGCCTGTGACCGCAGCGCACCCTGCCCTCTCCCCAACCCTCCCCCAGGAGGGGAGGGGGCCAGAGGGGCTATGACTCCAGCCAGAGCACGTTGCCGTGCAGGTCCGGGTCGTGATCCTTCGAGGCGAAGACCTCGTACTCCGCGCGGGATGCTTCGATGGTCGTTCCCGCACCGTGGCCGGGGAGGACGACCGTGTCCCCATCGAGGGTGTGCAGCCGCGAGACGATCGAGGCGATCTCCGTCTCGAGGTCCTCGTGGGTGCGGGTATAGCCGGGGCCGCCGGGGAAGAGGGTGTCCCCGGTGAGGACGGCCTTCCCGACGAGGAGGCAGATCGAGCCGGGCGTGTGACCTGGCGTCGCGATCACCTGCACCTGCGCCTCGCCAACGGTGAACACGTCGCCGTCCTCGAGCGGCTGTGCATTCCACGACGGTTCGAGGTTCGTCTCCGCCGCGCCGACGTAGACCGGCGCGTCCGTCACCGTCCCCAGCACCTCGAACCCGTACCAGTGGTCGCGGTGCGAGTGCGTCACCACCGTGCGCGCGATCTGGGTCCCTGCGAGCGCGTTGATGACCTCCTCGATGCCCTCGGGCGCGTCGATGACGGTCACCGGCCCGGTCGAGGTCGGCCGCAGGACGTAGCAGTTGTTCGCCATCCGCCCCAGCCCGAGGTACGCCTCCACGATGATGTGCTGGTCCTGGTACGCGATCTCGGGCATGGGGGTGTCCTTGCTATTCGGCAGTTCCGGCGACGGGGACGTAGGAGCCGAGCTCTGGTCCGTTGACCTCGATGACGGTCATCGTTGCCAGTTCCACATCCACCATGGTGATCACGGACTGATGCTCGATCCCCGTGTCTCCGGGTGCGAGGACCACCGTCTCTGAAGCCCAGGCGTACGGGTAGTTCGCGCTCAGTTCCGTCATTGCCAGTGTATTGACCGCTTCGTATGTCCCATCGCCGCGTGACTCGAAGACCGTCCATCTCACCGCCCCATGGTGGTTCCAGTAGACGACAGCCCGCTCACCGTTCGCGTGAAATACCGGACGCGTGACGTTGTCGGCTGGCCCAGCGATGCCGTCGAGCGACAGCACCACCTCGCCATCGGCCGTCAGAAGCTCACGCTCCAGCCACCACGCCACCCGTCCGTCGGGCGTCATCGTGGGGCCGCGATCCATCTCTGCGCCCGGGACTGGAACCGCCTCGGTCATCTCGGGCCAGACGTAGTACCGGAGACGTGGGTCGGTCTCCAGGAACTGCCGCAGCAGCAGGATGCGCTCGCCGGAGGCATCGGACCCGACAACCCAGAAAGGCCATCGAGGACGGCGATCGGCTCGCTCCACGTCGCGCCCAGGTCGTCCGACCGGATGAGCACCGTACGTGCGTCCGGAGAGGCAGCATCGAGGCCGCCACACTGGCCGTCGCACATCGAGAGGATCAGCGGGCCACCCGAACTGGTAGGCGGGTACGCGATGTTCCGCCAGACGTTGATGTAGTCCCATTCGCCCGCCGCCGATTGCGGGAGCGACTCGGTAATGGACGACACCTCCTCGCCGGAGACGATGGCGCGGTCCAGACGCTGAGGTGGCGCGTCGGTTCCCATGAGGATGACGGCGAGGAGGAGTTCGGCGCTCTCAGGCCCTTCCTCCACGAACGTCACCTCCGTCAGTTCGACCGGAGGAGACGGAGGCGTCCGGTCTGGCGTCACCTCGGGCGTCGGCTTCAGCACCTGGGTCGCGCTCGGACTCGTCGAGGCCGGCGTTGCGTCCTCGTCGCCGTCGCACGCGACGAGGGCGACTGCGAGGAGCACGAGAGCGAGGAGGGCGCATGCAACT